>CENX01420087.1_pt1 | contig 13527 bp, 12 predicted proteins | sample 361321 | NCBI WGS metagenome assembly CENX01 (sample SAMEA2619678, study PRJEB7988) | marine metagenome | isolation source: saline water (ENVO:00002010), including | reverse complement strand
ATCGTGGCGGCATCGGTCACCCGCAAGCCCTCGACCAAGGAACTGTTGATATTTTCTTCAGCGAGTTTGTTTTGTAACTGCGCGCGACAGCCATGCACAATCACAATCCGTATGCTTAAGCTATTCAGCAGGGCAATATCATGAATAATATTGCTGATATTGGCATCTAACAGCGCCTCGCCACCCAAGGAAATAACAAAGGTTTTATGGCGGTGGGCATTAATATAAGGCGTTGCCTGACGAAACCATTTCACCAGTTGGCCATAGTCTGCCGGGGGCGGCGTAAAATCGTTATTGTTTTCGTTGTTATCATTCATGGCATAAGCTTACCAGCAGAGACTACTAGAGGCAGTAGCGTTGAATAAGACTTTTTAACAGATCGACACCGGGTTTTATTTGATCGTGGGCTAAATATTCATTGGCTTGGTGGGCGCAGTCAATACTGCCTGGTCCCATAACAAGAGTTTGCATGCCTAAGGCTTGTAAAAAAGGAGCCTCGGTTGCAAAACCGGCACTGACGGCACTATGCCCCGTTAATTGCTCACTGAACCGCACCAGCTCACTGGTTTCAGGCTCTAAAAAGGCCGCTACGCCATCAAATAAGGCTTCATGCTTAGCGCTAACACCCGTGCCTGTCAGTACCTGCGCAACGGCTTGATGAATACTATGTCGCACCTCGTCATTATTCATACTCGGTAACAGCCTTATATCAAAACTCAACGCGCAATGGCGACAGATACGATTAGGCGCATCGCCACCATGAATGCTGGCAAGGTTAAGGGTGGGTACGATCACGTCAAAAGCCGGGTTTTGATACTGCTTGCCCCATTGCTCGCGCAAGGCCATTAATGCGGCGATGACCTTGTGCATGGCATCGAGGGCGTTATTGCCTAGCGCAGGATTGGATGAGTGACCCGATCGGCCCTCGAGCGTAATCGATTCCATCATGACGCCTTTATGCATTCGAACCGGTTTTAAATCTGTGGGTTCGCCAATCACTGCATAACGGGCTTTGGGTTTGCCGGCTGCTGCTAAGGCTTTGGCACCGGCCATACTGGTTTCTTCATCGGCGGTGGCGAGAATAATTAATGGTTGCTGCAGTTGTTGATTGCCGAGCTGCTGTTGAATATTGGTGATCGCCTCAATAACCAGTGCAAAAAAACCTTTCATATCGGTGCTGCCTAGCCCATAAAATCGGTGGTTAGCGTCAAGTAATTGAAACGGATTTGATTGCCATTGCTGTTCATCGAAAGATACTGTGTCGGTATGGCCGGCCAGAACTAGGCCGCCCGATCCTGTACCCAGAGTCGCGATTAAGTTAAACTTGCCGGCCTGTTGGCCGTCTATAGCTTTAGTTACCGTTTGAATCTCAATTGAAAAGCCCCGTTCTGATAGTTGATTGGCGAGCCAGTCAATTACAGGACGATTAGAGGTATCCAGTGACATGTTTGCACTACTGATGGAAGGCAGTGCAATTAGCTGGCTTAAGTGATCAACTAGCGTTTTCATTGGCGTACGGGTGTTTGAAAGGACTTTTTTTGGTCAGACAAAATAAACTCATTAGACGGCATGCACTAGCATGGGCTGTTCACCGCTAATGTCATACACCAAGGTTGAAAGTGTCTGCGTGATACTTGTACTGATCTTCCAATGACCGTCAACACAGCAGTATTCGTCACGGTATATCATGGCAATTTGGGTGAGTGTTTTTTCACGGCTATTCAGTACTTGGTAGGCGAGCTCCCAACTCCCTTTGGCGTAATGATCATCAATTAGTTCAATAATAGGGTTGTGGCCATGGTGACTTTCCAGCATGTGTGGGTGACAGCCGATTTCAGTGAAAATTTCAACTAATTGTTCGCGATGATTAAATTGACCGACCGGTCCGTAATCAATCACTAGTTCATCGTCAATAAAACAGTCGCGCATCAGGGCAGGGTCTTTAGTGTCACAGGCCATTAGGTAGGTGGCTTTTAAGGTTTTAATCGCATCAATGGCCTCTAGTCGCGTTAAGCGTTGATTGATCGATATTAGCGAGCCAGTTCTGTCGGTTTTAACAGTCATTCTCAAACCTCATTTAATCAAGCTTGAAGGTAAGCAATAGCCGAGTGAGTTAAACGTTTGGATAGAACGTTTCTTGCACTGATGATGTCCATGAAAAGGGGTCAGCTTCACGCCCCTCTTGTATGGCCAGTAGTGATTGGCGCAAGTCAGCGGCTAATTGATCAACATTGGCAACACGGTATGTGCTGCCATCGGCGTCAGCGATTAGGCTGACGGGGCTAACGATGGCGGCGGTGCCACAGGCAAAAATTTCACTCACCGCGCCCGTCTCAATACCATTTAATACCTCTTGAATCGGAATATCGCGTTCGATGACGGCGATGCCTTTATGTTTAGCTAAAGTGATAATCGAATCACGGGTAATACCCGCTAAGAATGAGCCGTTGAGTATAGGCGTATGGAGTTCACCGTTCTGTAATATGAAGAAATTCATTCCAGAGAGTTCTTCAATGTATTTCATTTCTACAGGATCTAACCATAAAGACTGGTCATAGCCGCGATGCTGGACCTGTTGCGCTGACTGCAAGGCAGCGGCATAGTTGCCACCCGTTTTAGCGGCGCCAGTACCACCACGTGCGGCGCGGCAGGCTTCGCGTTCAATTTGTATCTTCATATGGCCAGCATGGTAAATCGTTGATGGGCTAGCAATAACCATAAATGTGAAGCTGTCTGATATCCCCATACCAAGATTGGATTTAGTGCCAATTAAGAACGGCCGTAAGTAAAGTGAATTTCCCGATTCATTAGGGATAAACGGCTCACTGTAAGCGGTCATTAAACTAATGCCGTCCATCCAGATAGATTCTGGGATCTCTATCATACACATTCGCTCTGCAGAGCGGTTCATGCGTTTGAGATTTTCTAGCGGACGAAAAAAATTGGCTCGTTGACTGCCTACGCGGTAAGCCTTCAGGCCTTCAAATACTTCTTGGGCGTAGTGCAATACTTTGGCGGCTGGATCGATTTCAATATTACCATAGGGCGTCAGTTGGGCCGGCTGCCATTCGCTGTTAGCGTAATCGGCTCGGTACATGATAGGTACCTTGATCTCTCCGAAGCCAAGCTCTTCGGGCAGAGAGAAGTCCGCCAAAGTAGGCATAACATCTGGGCTGATAAGGTAATGACTCATGGTTTTGATCCTAGAAAATCTTTGCTAAAGCAATTACTTATTATATTGAAGAAATGCTGTCTTGCCCATCCCTAGCCCAACCAAGATAGGCTCCAAAAAGCTTAATAAAGTGAACTTTCGCCTTCTGGGCGAGTTTTGAAACGACGATGTACCCACATATATTGATCAGGTTGTTGGCGAATCCAATCTTCCAGTAAATGATTAATCAGCAGAGAATCTTGAAAATCATCGCCACTTGGAAAACTGGGGTCAATGGGGTGAAAGGTCAGCCGATATTGGTTGCTGACATTATCTCGATAAAAGCTTGCCCCGACAGCCTTAGCATTACCCATGGCAAGGAGCCGCGCAGGAGCGGTGATAGTCGCGGCATTGATACCAAAGAAGGGCGCAAAAACAATGTGCTTGCGACCAAAATCTTGATCGGGCGAGTACCACACGGTTTTTCCTGCCTGTAAGCGTTTAACAATGGTGCGTACATTCGATCGATCAAGCACGGCGTCAAAAAAGCGTTGTCGCCCTTGGGTGATCACCTGTTCCATTACGGGGTTGTTGTTGGGCCGATAGACCACATCAATTGGCGTAATATGGTTAATAAAAATGCCGCAGAGGTCTAGGTGAACAAAATGACCGCTTATTAGTAATACCCCATGCCCGTCTTTTTTAGCAGCTTCAATATGCTCAAGACCCTCAACGGTAAAGCGATCAGCTAGCGTATTGGGGTCAGCCCACCAGGCCGAAGCAATTTCAAAAAAACCAATGCTGTTGGCGATAAAAATATCACGCACGAACTCACGTTGCTCTGAATCGCTCAATTCGGGAAAGCAAAGGCGTACGTTGGTGGTAACAATATGTCGACGTTTGGCGCTAACAAATAAAAGTGTATAAGCCAAAGCGGTACCGATTTTTTTTTGAACGCTAAAGGGTAGACGAGTGATGAGCCGTACCATAAAAATAGCCAACCAGCTGAACCAATGCCGCGGGTGGTATAAGGATGACTGTGCTGGCGTAGATGAAATCTTGATTGACCTCAATTAATATATCGATGCACGCTGGATGCGTACCAAGAAGCGGTAGGTTAATGACAGGCGCAGATCACTGTAAAGATAATAAATGATCAGTTAGCCTTCGAGCTTCTCGATCGATGCTGTAATGTTGCTCGGCATGTTGACGTGCTTCTGAGCCCATTTCAAGTAATAATTGTGGTGAATCTAACATGGTTTTTAATGTGCTATTGATGGCTTGCTGGTTGCCGCTTACAGAGTAGCCATTGACGCCTTGGCGGATAATATCGGGCCAGGCACCGGCATCACTGGCGATGACGGCAGCGCCACTGGCCATGGCTTCGATGACAGTGAGTCCGAATCCTTCATTTCGACTTAATGCGGCGACTAAAGTCATAGAACGTATCACCTTTGGCATGTCAGAAAAAGGCAGTTCGCCTAAATAGTGAACCTGCTTTTCAAGCCCTGCTTGTTTGATTTTTTGCATTTGCTGGTCGAAATAAGCTTGGTCTTGGCGTTGAATTTGGCCAGTAATCACAACGGTAAAATCAGGGTGGTCGGGAAGGAGCGGTATGACGGCGTCAATTAAACGGTCTAAGCCCTTTTGTGGGCGAATACGACCCAAAATGCCGATGCCGTACCTGCCCGGTAAGCCCAGTTCCCTCCAGCAGTCTTCTCTGTTGTCAGCAGGGTGAAAGGTGTGGATATCGATACCGTGCGGAATGATAATATCAGGCGGAGTCTCAAGATAGCTGGCCGCAGCCGAGCAGGTCGATATAATTGAATCCATCTGTCGCATTAAAAATTTCGTAAACCAGCTATGGTGCCGTTGAGCGGTAGAAGTAAAAGCAATTTTTAATTTAGCGCGAAACACCCACTTTAACAGCAGTGCCTGTATCATCTCATCGTTGCGGCGGGCATGGAAAACACGGCATTGGCTTTCGGGCAACGGCTTATAGCAAAGCCTAGCTAAAGCAAAAAAGCTCATTGTTTGGGTGTGCTCGGGTAAAAAATGTTTACCCAGTACAGCTACTTGAGTGAATTTTTCTTGACGGCTTAATACTTGTAGCATGGTAGAGGTAACGCCAGAAAAGCGTTTGTTGGAGTTACCAAGAATAAGCTTAATATTGTTAGAGAGATTATTATTCATAAATTAATATTACAGTGGAATAAATAATGATCGGGGAAAATAAATAAAAAATAATTACAATTATTAAGATAGAAGCCCAGACTGCGTGATGGACAGTTAGCTTTCATAAATAGAAATTTTAAAAGTGTGAAATAATTTAAAATTTGATTTGGTTTTATGCCAAAGGGATTACAATTTTTGAATAGCAGTCAGTGATAGGTATATTGAGTATAAATGTTTTTAATTGTCTAATTTAAATGGTTTTAGTATAGATAAAATATTAACGGTAGCATGCTCAACCTATGGCGATCGCATTTCAAATATACTGAAGGTATGCGAATCAATTGATGTCGTTAGAAAGATAGAATTTTTAGTTATTCATTAGATTCCGGAAGGTATGTATTTAAGTGATGAAAGTAACTCTGTGATATCAAGACTAGAGTCTCATCCGGGCATTGACTACATAAAAAACCCATCGAAGGGCTTAACTCTAAGTAGAAATATAGCGCTTAAAAAAACAGAAACACAATATATATGGTTGATGGTTGATGGTTGATGGTTGATGGTTGATGACCTTGAATTTATTTCAGGTGCTATTAATAAAATTCTGGGAAGCTTGGCAGATGAAAATAAAAATGTAATTTGCCATACCTATGAGTCTTTAAGGCCCTCATGATTGAAAAGAGTATTATATCCACATAACAGATCAAAGGTTACGGGGAAGTATATTTTACGCGTGGTCTCATTTTAAATGGTACTTAATGTGAACCAGCTTAAACGACACAATATTGCTTTTCGTGAAGATATGTGTGTTGGGAGCGGCATTATTAATTTAGGTGAAGAATCTGTTTTAATCGCTGACATTATACGAGCAGGAGGTGATGTTATTCATCACTCGATATCTGTCAATGTGCACCCAGAGACATCTACAGGAACGATTGGTAATAATCAAAACTCTTCTCAAAGGGTGTTGTAATAAATAGAGTTTTTCCGAACTTTTGGATGGTTAATTCCTTTTTAAGGGATGTGAACCGTATTTTAAGAAATAGAACCGGTGAATTTGGTACAATTTATAAAAGAATGACGTTAATTATATCTTTATCGAAGGGTTTATTTTGTTAAGTGCGATCGGAATTTCAATCCTACTGTTTATCTTTTTGCGCGTAAAAATACATTAAGGTTTAAAAATGCATGTCAGTATAATTATGCCTGTTTACAACTCTGAGCAGTATCTTAAGCGAGCTCTGAGTAGTGCTTTGCAGCAGAAATTCAAAGGCGAATTAGAAATAATTATTGTTAACGATGGAAGCTCTGATGATAGCGGTAGTATTTGTAGGGAATACTTAGCGGAATTTTATGATCGGCTGGTATATTTAGAGCATAAACAAAATATGGGCGTATCTGCCGCGCGTAATACTGCAATGGATTTAATGAGGGGTGATTACTTCACCTTCTTGGATGCTGATGATATTTTGCCAGTTAACGCGATACAGGAAATGTATGATTTAGCTGAAGACAAACAATGCGATATTGTATTGGGATCGATTGCGAGAGTATATGAAGATATAGAGTTGCATAAGAAAACATCTAAAAAGCATGCGATAATTCTAGATAGCGATGAGGGATTGATTGAGCTAATGAACCACAAATCTATGAGGGGTCATGTGTGGGGAAAGCTCTTTAAAAATAAAAAAAATCAGAAAATCCAATTTTCATCTGATCTTCGTTACGCCGAAGATCTACATTTTTGCGTTGGTATATTTGCTAATAGTGATTTAATATGCGTTAGCGATAGTTCATGTTACATTTATTGTCAGCATGAACAGAGTACTGTGCACAAAAAATTCGAAAGATTTCTATATATTGATTGGACCAGGAGTGTTGAATTGATTGGTGAGAAAATTGAAAAAGTTAAATTACAAAAGCCTTACTACCGACTAAAAATTAAAACTATTCACCAGCTAGTTAGGGAATTAAGATTTGCAAAAAAAAATGAATCTGAGCATGTAATTGACCATGTTAATGAAAAAATTAGGACTTGGCAGATTACTTTGATGGGGTTGATAAGGTATCGCTCTTTGAGTTTGGCCAACTTACTGAAAATTGGGCAGATAAATTATATACTATGGAGGCTTAGTAGAAAGGCGCTTAGGAATAAGGGCCTTGGCATATGAAGCTAGAAGAGTATCCCCGTTCTATCGCTCAGTGTTTAAAATTAAATTTTCGCCCTAGAATCAATCATGATGGAAAGCGAGCACCCTGTGTCGTTTCGTTAACCTCGATTGATTCTCGAATTAAAACATTGCACTTGGTGATAAAAAGTCTACTTGCACAAAGCTATCTTCCAAGAATAATTATATTGTGGTTACACCATGATCTTGAAAATCAATTACCAAAAAATCTATTACGTTTAGAAGGTGATATCTTCCAAATCCGATTTAGAAGTCAATTTTCTTCGCATCGTAAATTAGTCTTTTCACTTAAGGAATTCTCAAACGAGATTATAGTTACTTGCGATGATGACGTTATGTACGATAAAAATTGGCTTAGAAGTTTATATGATAGCCATTTGAAATTCCCCTCGGATATTATTGCTCAAGAATGCCGAGAAATAATTGTTAAAAAAAGTAAGCTCTTACCATATACGGAATGGCCATATATCGAGTCCGAAAACATTACATTGCCGAACTTGTTGCCAATAGGTTATGGCGGCGTTTTGTATCCTGCGGGTGCGATGCATCCTGATACAATAAAGGAAGAGCTTTATATGCAATTAGCCCCCAAAGCTGATGACTTATGGTTTAAAGCAATGAGTTTAATGAATGGGGTAAAGGTAAGAAGGGCGTTTAGCCCAGTAAAAAAACCTATCCCAATAATTGGAGCTAAAGGCAATTCACTGGCCAAATCAAATATCGTGCAAGATGGTAATCGTTCGCAGTGGTTGGCTATATGTAATCATTACCAAATAAATCCAGGTTGTCATTATTGAGACAGTTTAACAAGAAAATTTCTTCAATAGGTCAATTTTTAGATAAGGCCAGCTTCCTTAATGCCAGCTGAGGTTTTAATAATCTTATTTTTTATTGTTCTACTTCGAATGCCATTGTTTCTTTTCCAAGAAACTGCATTCTCATATGATTTTGAATGATCAAGATGAACGCAGATGGCACTGTAGCGAATCTGCTTGGCCTTTAACCCTAAATTTTTAAGTCGACTGCCAAATTCACAATCCTGTCCGCCGTATTGCATGCGTTCATCGAAGCCATTTATTTTAATCATGTCTGATTTAAAGCATGAGGCATTATGGCCGTTCCACGTTCTTCTCGTGGGTGTTAAGTGATTTAACAAATTCGCTAAAAAAGTTGAGCGAGTTAATTTCCATAATTTGTGAGATTTTTTAAATCCTTTTTGTATTAGCCATTCGCTACTAAAGCATGCCCCATTAATAATATCTTGTTGAGAAATATCTCGGCTAAGTTGTAGCGGCAGTTTTAAGTAACCGCCAGATAAAAAGTAGCCCGGTTCTGCTCTTTCACGATGAACAGCAATAAAATCTCTTCTTGGGATGCAATCTCCATCGGTCACAATAATGTATTCACCATTTGAAGCAACTATGGCTTTGTTTAAGATGCGACATTTTTGAAAACCGTCATCTTCTTGCCAAATATGTTTTATAGGTATGGGTGAGTTTGCCTGAAAATTGGCGATGACTTTTTGAGTTTCCATTGTTGAGCCATCATCGGCGATAACAATTTCAAAATTCATATCCGTTTGCTGATCAAAACCCCATAGTACTTTTTTTAGCCAAACCGGTGAATTGTATGTTGTGAAAATTATACTAATCTTGAATGGCATTGAAGATCCTTTGTTGGTAGATTTCTCCGGTAATACGTAATTATACAAATCATTATAGGATAATTTATAAAGGCTTTATAATATGTTAAGGAATATTATACGCCAATTACCTCACCAATATAGCTTTTTAAGCTATAGATATGGAGCAACTGGAAGCTAGTCATGGTTGTTGGGTGCAGAGTAAAATTATGGCCATGTAGATTTTTTATTCTCAATGCTTGGGTGAAGTGAATTGTAATCCGCCAGCAGATCTTAAGTTCCATTAAGTTGGAGGTGAGTTGGCTTTAGTGCAATATATATGACCGCGGATCAATAACAAAAGAAAAAATACTTGACGGCAAAGGGTTTACTTTAAAAAACAATCTTGACCATGATTTTTAATACAATGATGAAGATTATAAAATTAGCGAGAAATTTATCGAGGCTGGAAGGATTGCAAAAGAACTCTCTCTCGGGTTTAAATATTTGAGAGTAGACATTTTATCGTATGGAGCAAAATTTATGTCGGCGAGCTTACGTTTTACCCTAAAAGCGGCATTTATCACAGAGATGGGCAGAAAGTTCTGGATAATTTTTTGGATTTTAGTAGATCGAGCGGCAAAAAAATTATACCAGTTTGGCATAAACTATCATCACATTTTTATTCAATTAAAGGTAAAATGTCTTTCAACTAAATAATTAGGCATCAACGATAACTGTGATTAATATTCGCCTGTCCTCAAAAGTTAAACTTTCGGTCTTTCTTAGTCGATTCTTTGGCTACGCAAAAAAACAAATGCTAGCATTTTCACTGGCGTTTATTGGTTATGGTTTATATGCCTTCTCGCAACCAGCTTTTGCTATGTTGATGGAGGCGTTTGTACGTGCTTTGGAGGGCGAGTATGTCGATAGTCTGTATTTGGTGCCGCTGATGTGTGTCGCCATCGCCCTGTTGCGAGGCTTCGGTAGTTACTTGGGCAGCTATTATATGAGCAAGGTGGGCGCTAATATCGTGCACGGTGTTCGCTGTGATATGTATGAAAATATTGTCCGTTTGCCGATGAAGTTTTTTGATGATAATAAAAGTGGCCGTCTAGTGTCGCTTTTCACTTATAATTCTAATTTAATGATCACCTCAACCACGCAGTCGTTAAAAACCATCGGTCGTGAAGGCTTAACGGTCATTGCATTGCTGGGCTATTTGTTTTATCAAAGTGCCTCATTAACCCTGACGTTTTTATTGCTGGGTCCACCTATCGCCTTGGCGGTGGTTTGGATCTCTAAAAAAGTGAAACAATTAGGTCATGGTATACAAGCTTCAACCGGTGAGCTAAATCATGTTGCCGCTGAAACCTTTTCTGGTATACGACAAGTGAAATCTTCTGCGAATGAAGGCAATGAAAAAGATAGATTCTTTCAGATTAGTGATTTGACTAAACGGCTCGGGCTTAAATTAGCAAAATTCAGTGCTATTTATACGCCTTTTATGCAAGTGATGGTCATCATTGTGATGGCGTTGATTATGTACATTGTACTGCTATATCGAGGCTCAATGGATACTGCGCAGTTAGTGGCTTACGTTACCGCGGTGGGCTTATTGCCTAAACCTATTCGCAGTTTAAGTGAAGTGCATCCTAAATTGCTAGAGGCCGCAGTGGCAGCCGAAGAGGTCTTCACTCATATTGATTTAGAGCAGGAGCAAGACCAGGGTGAGATCGACAATGTTAACCTATTAGGCAAGCTGTCGTTTAATCAAGTCAGTTTTGCCTATAAGAATGATCAATTGGCTTTAGAGGGTGTCGATTTTCAACTTGATGCAGGAAAAACATTGGCAATTGTGGGTCGTTCTGGCGGAGGAAAGTCGACGCTAGTTAATTTAATTACTCGTTTTTACTTGCCCACTCAGGGCGAGGTGCGTATAGACGATGTCTCTATTAATCAATATAAGTTAGCTTTTTTAAGGGGTAGTATTTCAATGGTCTCTCAGCAGGTTGTGCTATTTAATGATTCGATTAAAGCCAATATCGCTTACGGTGCTGATGATGTGACAGAGTCAGAAATTGTTGCCGCTGCGAAAGCTGCGAATGCCGATGAATTTATTAATGGCTTTCCGCAAGCTTACGATACGATTGTGGGTGAAAATGGCGCTATGTTATCGGGCGGTCAGCGACAGCGAATTGCCATTGCGCGGGCTATTTTATCGGATGCGCGATTGTTAATTTTAGATGAAGCCACTTCTGCGCTGGATAACGAATCAGAAGTGAAGGTGCAATTAGCCTTAGAGTCCTTAATGAAAGATCGTACCACTATTGTCATCGCCCATCGTCTGTCGACCATCGAAAATGCGGATCATATTCTCCTTCTTGATGACGGTAAAATTGTCGAGCAGGGTAGTCACGAGCAGTTAATGCAGGTTAATGGTTTATACTCGCGCATGGTATTACGCGATTTTATTGATGCCTAGTCAAGCTGGCCCGAATGAGCAAGTAAGTAATTACTTACTTGCTACTCAGAAGATGTATGTTGATCAAGGGTATAGCCCGTATTTTTTTTGATCAGAGTTCTGACCAGTTATGACTTATTTTACTTTTACAGTTAAAATTTGTTTAATAAATAGCCGCTTACCCTAGACTGTTCATGGGCTTTGTAAGAAAATAATCCCTTGTTATTGATCAGTTTCATTTTCTCATCGCTTTTCACTTAACAAAAGCCTCTAGTGTTGGCAAATGTTGATGCTGGCTTAACTTGATTCAGTCCAGGCGCTTTAGTAGCTTGATAAGGCTTATTGACCCGCTAAAATCGACATCTGTTGAACTGAATTTGATCAGTCAATTGAGTCAGCATTAAATCTAATTAGAATTTTATCAAGCCTATGTCACTAGAAGTACAAAATAAACCGTCATTAGTCTCTGCCTCAGAGCGTGTGGCGTTGAGGCGCGAACATCAACTGTCGTTATTCAGTGATGCTGACACCAAATCAATTGATACTAAGGTCACCCATAATGACGATCTTACTGACCGAGGGAGTAGCCAAGCGCGACCACTTAGAATATGCATTTCAGGTTATCGAAGCGCACCTTTTGGTGGTGGACAAGGCGTCTATATCAAGTATCTCAGTAAGGCGTTGGTTGAAGCGGGGCATTCGGTTGATGTTGTTTCCGGTCAGCCTTACCCAATGCTTGATGAGCGAGTAAATCTTATTAAACTCCCCGGTCTTGATTTGTTCACTAACGGTTTACTGTCCTTACGACCAAGGCATTTAACGTCAATGACCAATATTATTGAATGGTTGAGTAAATTAACCGGTGGCTTTGCTGAGCCTTATTGTTTTTCACGGCGACTGCATCATTACTTGCTGTCGCACTCAGATAGCTACGATATTATTCATGATAATCAATGTCTGGGTTGGGATATGTTAAAGGTTCAGCGTGATTGCTTTCCCTTATTAACGACTATCCATCATCCTATCACCAGTGATTTACAGATTGCCTTGAATGCTTGCCAGCATTGGTGGGAAAAATTATTAATACGGCGCTGGCACTCATTCTTAACCATGCAAAAAAAAGTAGCAGCGCAATTGAATCATATTGTGACGGTTTCAGAACGATCGTACGCTGATATTGTTGAATCTTTTGATCTGAATGCAGACAATATCCAGTTGGTCTATAACGGTATTGACACCAAGGAATTTAAACCGCTAGACAATATCGAACGCGATAGATGGCAGATTATGGCGACGGCGTCGGCTGACCAACCGCTCAAAGGCCTGCGTTTTTTATTATTGGCATTTGCACAATTAGCTAAAAAATACCCTGAACTGCACTTATTATTGGTGAGTAAACCCAAAGCGGGCGGCGAGACTGAAAAATTAGTTAAGCAGCTTGGCATTGGCGATAAAATACAGTTTGTGCATGGTATTAGCACGGCGACAATGGTTGAACATTATGCTCGCTCTAGCATTGCGGTCGTGCCCTCTATTTATGAGGGCTTTGGTTTGCCCGCCGGGGAGGCTATGGCCTGCGGCGTGCCGGTTATTGCCACTGACGGTGGTGCATTACCTGAAGTCGTCGGTCAAGCGGGTCTGACGGTACCCATTAAAGATGCCGATGCTATTGCCGCGGCGATCGAAAAATTATTAAGCAATCCTAAAGCGCGAGAGCAGTACGGGCAGTTAGGTCGTAAGCGTATTGAAAATAAGTTTTCTTGGCAGCTGGTTGCCGAACAAATGTCGGCGCTATACCAACAGATTCTCGATCCTGAGACAGTGCCTGATACGGAGACTTCTCAGCACTCAAAGGTTGAACATGCAAACAGTTGATTTTAAGCATATTGAATTATCAGATGGTGACAAATTATTAGATCTCGGTTGT
>CENX01027250.1_pt1 | contig 13536 bp, 5 predicted proteins | sample 361321 | NCBI WGS metagenome assembly CENX01 (sample SAMEA2619678, study PRJEB7988) | marine metagenome | isolation source: saline water (ENVO:00002010), including | reverse complement strand
ATTTCTAACTTAGCGAAAAATAATATTATCGATGAGCAGCGTCCGCTTACCTTCTTCCCTAATGCAAAAAAACAGAGATTGTTCATTGGTAGTGAAGAAAAAAATACTGTCCATAATGTAGTCCCGTTTGAATTTGTTGGGAAAAAGTTATACTATGGGCTAACTGCAACTGGAACATCTGATTTGAACCCGATGCCATTTGATCCTCGCTATCCAATGGTTGGTCTTCATGCAAATGCCCTCAATACAATTCTTGATAACAAGATTATTTATGAGGTGCCAAAGATTCAAGTTGCATTAGTCATTGGAATTATTGGTATTCTTCTGGCATTTGGAGTTCCAGCACTGAGTGCTGCAATGGGCGGTCTTGTTACTGCAATTATTATTGGGGCTTATGGGTGGCTTTCATTCTGGTTATTTACCAATCAACAAATTTGGCTAGACATGGTTGGCCCTTTGTCTACTCTTTTTATTGGGTACTTAGGCATTACGGTCTATAACTACATACTAGAAGAGAAAAATAAGAATTTTCTTAAGGAGTCCTTTGGAACCTACGTTTCTCCAGAATTGATTGATCAAATGTATGAGAGCGGCGAGGAACCTTCACTCGGAGGTGAAGAAGGCTATCACACTGCATTCTTTACAGACATTCAAAGTTTCTCAGCATTTTCAGAGAAACTTACTGCAAGTGAATTGGTGGCATTATTAAACCAATACCTTACAGATATGACAGATGTTTTACTTGAGAATAATGGCACCTTAGATAAATATATTGGTGACGCAATCGTAGCATTTTATGGTGCCCCAATTGATGTTGACGACCATGAATATTGGGCCTGCAAAACTGCAATTGAAATGCAGGACAAACTTGCCATTCTGCGTGAAGGTTGGCAGGGAGAAGGTGACCGCTGGCCGGAAATTGTCCATAACATGCAGAACAGAATAGGTATAAGCTCTGGTCAAATGGTAACTGGGAATATGGGCTCTGAGGCTCGAATGAATTATACAATGATGGGTGATAATGTTAATACTGCCGCAAGACTTGAGTCATCAGCAAAACAATATGGCGTATACATTCAAATAGCGGACAGTACCTACCAAGCTGTAAAGGAAAAAGTAGTAGTTCGTGATCTAGATAATGTAGTAGTGATGGGGAAAAATGAGCCTGTCAAGGTGTGGGAGCTGATAAGTGAAATAGGGCAAGAGCCTGATCAATATAAAAAGATACTGCCTGCATACCATGAGGCTTTGGATTTATATAAAAATCAAGAGTGGTCCAAAGCAATAGATGCATTTAAGGCCTCTGATGAATTAGAAGAGATGTTTGGTGGTAGAAAAACTAATCCCAGTAGAATCTATATCCCAAGATGTGAGCACTATCAAGAAAATCCACCTGGTGAAGACTGGGATGGTGTCTGGACATTAACAAGTAAATAAAAAATTAAGCCAAAATGAATACGCGCCACAAACGCTTGCGTAGCATACTTACTGGGCTGATGCTTTCGATGCTTACCGCACAAGATCCGTTTGTCATTGATACATCGTTATCTAACTCTCTCCCACAGTCAATAGCAAATTCTATAGAAATTGCAGATGTTGATAATGATGGATACAACGACATCATCATGTCTGGATACGATTCCACTCGATTTGGATTATTCATTGACGTAACAAAAGTGAATAGTCAGGGCGGACTTACTTCAGGATTTTCAACAAACTTCATTACCTACCCAGATACAATTGCTGAATTTTCAGGCGGCCTTGGTAATGTAGATTTATCGGATGTGAATCTTGATGGTAGCATTGATATTTATTTGAACGGTTCGGCAAGATCAGAGTTACTAATGAATTCATCATCAGGGTATTTTAGTGAGTCAAACTGGCTTCAAAATATGTTTGTCATCCACAGTAATGGGAAATGGGGTGATGTGAACATGGATGGGAAACCAGATCTTTTCTTAATGGGTGTCAAACAACCAGCGGATAATATCCTCAATGAGCTTTATCTAAATACCGGTACTTATTTAGGTGAAGATCCAACAACCATATTTCCAGCACTCTTTACTGGTAGCAGCACATGGGGTGACTATGACAATGACGGCGATCCTGATTTGATCATAGGTGGACAAACAGCAAACCCAAATTCTTCTGTGACAAGGCTTTATCAAAATGATCCCATAGGAAGACTAACTGAGGTAACAACGGCTGACGCAATTAGTGGAATCAAATCAGGGGCGTTTCACTTCTCTGACCTCGATTCCGATGGAGATTTAGATCTCATCATGTCCGGGTGGGACAAAATATCAGGTAGCCTCGTTACCTATCTCCTTGAAAATGAGCCACTCGGTACATTTTCGTTGTATCCTGAACAGATTGAATTTGCAGTTGCCCATGGGACAATAGATGCAATCGATTTCAACTTAGATGGCCTTCAGGATATTGTAATTGCTGGCGCAGATGATGTAAGTCTCTATTCTGGTAGAATTAATTCTGTATCTGGAAGGGTTTATTTAAATAATGGAGACGGAACATTTGAAGAGATAAAGGAATTATATGGGGCCAGGTCAGCCAAATTTGTTGATGTTAATCTTGATGGAGTCCCCGATCTAGTTACTAGCGGAACCAGACAAATTGGAGACCCAGACAAATCCTTTTCACATGTATTTATAAACAGTAATTCAGGAACTAACGAAAAACCAGATCCACCGAGTGCTCTAACTGCATTTGCTGTTAGTACTCGTGCAATATTTTCTTGGGGAGCAGGTTCAGATGATATTGACGACCCCGGAAGCCTATCTTACAATATTCGTATTGGAACCTCATCTGGCGGCAACCAACTCATTTCATCATCCGTTCCATATAACAAGTCAAACGTTGGACAGAGACTCATTCGTGAGTTCAATGAAATCCCTCATGGAACCTATTACTGGGCAGTCCAAACCGTGGACGGATCAGGGAATACCTCAGAGTGGTCTGAGCAAGACACTCTTTTTATTGCGCGCCTTGTTGCCTCCACCCAATCCTTACCTGGTGTGTATTACTCATCAGCAGGTTGGGCAGATTATAATGAAGATGGTATCCCAGATATGGCACTAACTGGTGTTACGTTCTCAGGCTCAAGCATAACAAACCTATTTGAGAACTCTGGTGGGTTGCTCTCTCAAGATCTGGAGCAAGATATTCAAGCTGTTTTTGGTGGGCACCTTTCTTGGGTTGACTATACAAATGATGGACACCTTGACCTGACAATGACTGGTTTCCAGATTAGTAATTTCTTTGGAGGGTTTAAGACTAGTTTTTATAAATGGGAGAACGGGCTTTATGTAGTTGACATGGACTCAGAGATTAATCAGGATCTGAATTTTGATGGCATTGGTGACTATTGGGTCAATGGTGGAGTCAATGGCCATCACTGGGGTGACTATGACAATGACGGTGATCTTGATTATGTTCAGGGAGGTTTTGATAATGCCTATGTTAGACATCTAGACGTATTCTATAATGATAATGGAGTTCTGCGTCTTGATACAAACCAGACTAACTTAGTCCCTATTAATCCAGCAATTGTCCATTGGAGCGATTTAAACCGCGATGGGAGATTAGACCTGGTTTCTATCGGAGCTGACGCAGAACAATCACTTCGAATGCGAGTTTATATTAACAATTCAAATTACATCTTGACCCCATCTATGACATGGGAGTCTGAGATATTTGGTGTTACTGCTGGCGCTATTGCCTTTGGAGATTATAATAGTGATGGCTACGATGATTTTGCATTGACAGGTATGAATGGGAGCGGTGACCTTATTGCCTATGTTGTTCAAAATGGTATTAACTCATTCATCGTCACTCACATACTCCAAGGTGTCTACTATGGGAAACCTGCATGGGGAGATTATGACTCAGATGGAGATTTAGATCTTTTAATAGCAGGACAATCTAGCACGGAGGGCGCCCTGGGTTCAGTGCCAGCGACTATGGTCTACTATCAAAATGAAAATGGATTTTCGCTGGACCAGACTCTTTCTATTGACAGTGTTGGAATAAGTTTTTCACAGTGGGGGGACTATGACTCAGATGGAGACCTTGATTTGTTCTTATCAGGTTTTAAGGCAAACCAAGATGTTGTCGCACAAGTTTATGACAATCTTGAATCACTTGAGAACCCCAATAAGGAACCTAATGCTCCATATCTCCTTGATGATACGAATATCATTAATGGCAATGTTAATCTCACATGGACAGCACCAGTTGACCCTGAAAATGCTGGTGGTGGATCCACACCACAGCTAGGCCTAAGATATCATTTACAGGTTGGCTATGAGGATGAAAATAATGACCATGCCGTTAGCACAGGGCACTATGGCATCAATGAAATTGGCTTGATTAATAGGCCCCAGAAAAATTTAAGAAACCTTCAGGAAGGAAATTACAGCTGGCGTGTTCGTGCAATCGATCACGGCTATGCTACTTCTAACTGGTCAAATAGTGAGTACTTTTACATTGATGTAACCGCTCCAACAATTGATACTATAAGAGCGAACTACGTTTCGTCTGATCAGATAATCCTCGTGGTAAAGTTCAAGGAAGATTTTTACCTCGATATTAACAAAGAGCCAACTGTTCTTGTCACGCATCCCTACTATCCAGATCTTGGTGAAGAAGGAGCAGAAGACGATTCACTTATTGTTGAGAAACAAAGTTTTAATGGGGATGAATGGACTGGTGTTTTGATCCTTCCCAGTGATTATGATGGAAAGGCAATACAGATTCACGTTTACGGTGCACAAGATGATAGGAAAAATAGAATGTCGCCTGCATCAATATTTAAAACACCTGAAAGTATCATATCACAATATGGTGGAACTGCCATCAGCGAAGATGGTGAAGTTAGTATTCTTCTCCCTCAAAATGCTGTTTCTGGAGATATATCTATATCCATTACTGGACAGAACGTACCTCCAGATTCAAGTTCTTATATCTATGAAGTAAATCGTGGAATAACTTATTTGATCTCTGACCTTTATGATGTGAAACCATTTGAGCAGTCACTTAATAAGCCAGGAATAATTAGAATAGGTTTTCCAGATAGCACCTGCTTGGTTACAGAACCATTAAATCAATATTTTAACACACATTGTGAGGATGAATTAGCTTGTGCTGAATTGAATGGTGAGTGGATTGCAATGCCTGACTCTGGGATGAAACCATTCATTGGAATGGTCGATACATCCATCACAGGTTTATTACCAGTCCTTAAAATGGGAGGGTCACAAATATCTGTAAATGGAAATCCTTTTATGCAGGTACAGATAGACACATTTGGTACCTATGGAGCATTTGTTACAATGGACACTACTTTGATGTCTGATTCTATAGATGTTGAAACTATTGTATGTCAACCAAGAATATTTTCTCCTGCTGGCTCAGGAACTGTATTTGAGTTTACAGAGACAAATATTATTTATTCTTTAGAGCGCTCTGAACAAGTTACTGCAAGAATCTTTAATCTGTCTGGAAGATTAAAAAGAACTATTAAACCAGAATTTGCATCAGAACTTGGATATCAAGTTATGAACTGGGATGGTAAAGATTCAAATGGTGAGATTGTTCCAAGTGGTCTATATATTGTTACTCTTGAAAAAGAAGACACCATTCTGAGAACTACTGTCGGGGTTCTAAATCGATGAAACATCTGCTATCGATATTGCTCCTCTTATCGCCTCTACTTAGTCAATATGACCAATTATTTGTGGGAACTCGCCCGCTCAGTATGGGTGGAGCATTCATTGCAGTTGCTGATGATGCAAATGCAATTACCTGGAATCCAGCTGGCTTACCTGGACTTCGTAGGACGGAATTCACTTCAACCTATGCTAACCTCTATAATATGGGAATCACACAATCTTATATAGGATTTGTAAGACCATTTTCAGATCGTATTGCACTTGGATTTGATTGGTCAAATGTAGGCTATGATGATAATGAATTATCCTATGGAGAAAATAAATTAAATTTTGCTGTTGGAGCTCAACCAAATAAACTTTTCTCATTTGGCATCACACTAAAATACCTAATGAGAGATATGCTTTTAGACGAAGCATCCTATGGTAAAAGTTCAGGCATTGGATACGATGCAGGTTTTTTGATACAACCATTAAAAAATCTAAAGCTCGGGATTGGCATATATGATATTGGAGGAACATCTGTATCATACAAGGATAAGACCAGCGAGACAGTCCTTGGACAGGCGTTTAAATTAGGAATTAGTTACATGCCGTTTAATGGTCTAACAATTGCAGGTGATTTTGGAGATAGGTTTCATTTGGGTACTGAATATGTTTTGGCTAGTAGAGTTAGTTTCAGAGCAGGAGTCCAACAAGATGTAAGTGGTGATGAAAAGATAATGGTCCCATCTGCTGGAATATCCTTAAAGTTTAGAACAATAGTGATGGAATATGGATATGAAAGTCACCCGTATTTAGAACCAACACACCGAATATCCTTCGCGCTTCAATTAAGTCCTGCTGTAGTTAGTATTACCAAGACAACCATTGCACATAATCCAATCTTTCGATCTCTTCATCGTTACTATGAATCAGAACCATTTATAAAGGTCGGCCTAAAAAATATCTCTGATGAAGATTTACCAGTCAATGTCTCACTTTTTGTTCCTACCATGATGGATAATCCTCACTCAGAGTCAGTAACACTTCCTCCAAAATCAGATGAAGAATACGATGTTGGTGTCTCGTTTAGTAGCGATGTCCTTACCTCAAAAAAAGCCACCTTCGATAATCTGGTTCAGCCAGAGGTAAAAGTAACCTATAAACAAGGTGGTGAAGAGAAATTAGCCCAAAAGAAAATGGAATCTTCCTACGTTCTTGGTAAAGGCAAGCTAACATGGAGTAACCCTGAGATGATTGCATGCTATGTTACACCAGCAGACGCTGTTGTAGATAAATTTGCAAGAAATTTTATCCAATACTATACCCCTGTCCTGAATGACTATTTTGGAAGAAGTAATTTAGGACGAGCAATTATTCTCTATGATGCGCTGGGAACACATGGCCTAGTTTATAATATTGATCTAGAAACTCCATTCTTGGACATTGCCGATGATAAATCTGCGTTCGATACCGTGAAATATCCAGGAGACATGTTAAGAGATAAAATTGGTGACTGCGATGATCTCACAGCCCTTTATGGTTCGTTATTAGCTAATCTTGGAATTGAGACAATGTTTCTAGATGTTTTCAAACCCGGTGCTGGCCATATCTTTCTAATGTTTGATAGCGGGATCAAGCCTGATCATGTTACCAAGTACTTTTTAGACGAGAATGAAGTTGTTGTTTTGAACAATAAAGTCTGGATACCGATTGAGGCAACCCTGGTTGGTAAACCATTCTTTTCTGCATGGAAACAGGGAACGCTCAAGTACAATGAAATGAAAGCAGAGAATTATGTAAATGAAATCTCAGTTAAAGAAGCTACTGCAAAGTACATTGCAGGTTCACACATCACTCCTGACATGCCCATGCCAACTATTGATGGTATTAATGACCTACTAAAAGAGGATATAAAACAGTATGGAATGTGGTTAGAGCAAATTGTATATAATTCAGTTGGAAGCAAATTAATTGCTGCTGAGGACTATTATGATGCTGGGGTCAAATACATGGAATTCAAAAGGTATAAAGAAGCGATTGAAATGCTAGAGACAGCAATAAACATGAAACCTGTCTTCCCTGATGCCATTAATACCCTTGGTGTATGCTACACCAAGACAGAGGAGTATGCTAAGGCTATAGAGTTCTATGAAGAAGCAATCCAACAGGCAGGTGAGCATGCTGGTTTTATGTTAAATATTGCCATATCACAATTCATGTTAGGCAACAAAGGACTTGCAAAACAAAAGTATGATGAGGTAGTAATGATTGATCCGATGTTTGAGGGAAAACTAGACAAGGTGTTTGGCGCTGCAAAGGCTAGCATTGCAGGCCCAACAGATGGACCTACACTCAAAATATCCGATGACTTAGAGGCTGAGCTTGCTGAGGGATCTACCAAAGGCCTCGTAGAATTAAAAGAAGCACCTAAAAATGTGGAACCTGAAGATATTAAAAAGGTAGACTTTCGAAAACAAAGGGCCCGAAGCGATAATACTGTAGGAGTAACCTTTGCCAGACTTGGAAATTATTCAATGGCAATTGATTATTTTAAAAAGGCAATTAACAATGACCCTACTGAAATGGACTATAAGGTACATTTAGCTGTAGCATTATATAGAATGTATAAGTACGATGATGCACTTACATATTATGAGGAAGTTAAAAAAGCTAAACCCGAACTTGTTACACAATTGGACTTTATAGAGAGTATGGGGGAAAGCACTCCAAAATTTGATAAATTCGATTAAATTTGCTTAAATTATATACATCATGTTAAGAAAAATAATAGCTGTTCCACTTTTTTTTGGTCTTGTCTGGGCACAAGATGATGACGATCTAGATCTAGATGCGATGTGGGACAATACCGTTTGGAATGATATAGAAAGTGTTGCAGATGCTGGCTATGAGGTTGAAAAAGTAACTGCAGTCGCTGGTGTAAGAGGTGCTGAAGCAGAGGATGAGGCTCTGTATCATCTTTATTACCGGCAGTCTATGAAAGGTCCTAGTAAAGTAGAATTAAATAAAGCTCTTGGTAAATTGTTAAATACTTTGACCACCCTTAAAGAAAAGAATCCCCAACATGAAAAAATTCCTGAAGTGACTCACTATGTAATTCAGATATACAAAAAACTTGAGAATAAACCAAAAGCAAGAGAATACGAGAATGAGTTACTCACTGTTGCTCCCGAATCAAAGTGGGCGAAGTTTTATAAATAGTTTGAAAAAAATTGGATAATAAAAAAGCCCCAAAAAGGGGCTTTTTTATTTATAGACTTTTTTATTCCCTTCAGCATCCATAAGAATCCAACCACCTCCAGGTACTTCATTTCTTACTATGCCCTCTCCTCTAAGCGAACCATCTGGGAACCAGAACCTTGCCCGACCCCTTGGCACTCCATTGACATAGTTCATTTTCATTTCCTTTTTCCCATTTGAATACCATTGAATCCAAGGACCATTTTCATAACCATTTTTATACTTTATCTTTAGTGCCCTCTTTCCATTGGGATGCCATTCTCGATACCAACCATCGGGGTCTCCATTTATGAACTTAGCCTTTAGTGCTTTCTTTCCATTCTCATACCACTCGATATATCTTCCTTGCTCTTTTCCATCAATGTAAAAACCCCATATTGACCTTTTCCCATTTTCATACCATTCTCTATATTTGCCAACATACTTATCTTGATCAAATGTTGCAATTAGCTCCCGGTGTCTGGATGCTCCATCATCATACCATTGCTCAAATTCTCCATTCTTCTTTCCATTATCAAAGTGCCCAACCATTATAGGATCACCTATCTGATTTAATGTTTGCCATAGCCCATGTTTTATCCCATCTTTAAACTCTCCTGCCATAAGGCCTATGTCTAGTTGTTTCACTACAGGACCAGTATAGGGTATATCATCAAAATAGTAAACCCCTGCTAGAGAATCTAGGTAGCCCCACTCAACAGCTCTGGTGCTATCATCTTGCCCTTGAAGCAAAGTTAAAAGCAGAGATAATATAAAAACTGATTTATTATGGTTCATTGTAATTGTCTTAAATGGTACTAGATAACCGCGAAAGTTAAAAAAAATAGACTAGTTTACTAAAAGTAAAAAAAAGCATCCATTAGTGTTGTTCTTTAGAGCTAATATTTTGATATTAATTTTTTATGGACATTTAAGTTTGATAATAAAAAAAGCTAGTACAAGACTTTGTAGGTTTTAATCTCAAATGGATCGAGCTTTAGCTTAAGCGATCCTTTGATCTGCACATAATCACCAAGCTCTTTCCACTCCATAAGATCACACTCTAAAATCTTTCCATTCAATTTAATAGTCCCACTGGACATTCTACCGTGTGTCTCAATAATTCTTATGATCCAGGCATCTTCTTTTTCCGCTTTTTTTAGAACTGATAGTTCCAACCCTTCTCCCGTTAACTCAACAGGGATTTTTACCTTCCCAGCCATCCCATCAAATAATATTGGCTCTTGGTTCAAACAAGAAGCCTCACTAATGACATTTGAATGTATCAAATTATCTTTATGCGGAAAAAGGCTGTAGGTAAATGAATGTGATCCTTTGTCTGCATCAGGATCAGGATTAGTAGGTGAACGCAGAAGGTTAAGGTCTAATAAATTATCATGAACCATGTAGCCATATTTACAATCATTTAGCAGAGCGAATCCGTTATCATGATCAGAAAGGTCTGCATATTTATGCCCAACAACCTCAAATTTGGCCTTGTCCCAGCTGGTGTTTCTATGGGTGTTTCGTCGCACATGCCCATACTGGATATCAAATGAGGCTTGCTCTGCTCTAACATTTATAGGGAAATGGACCCTCAACATTTTGTGGTTCTCCAACCAATCGACATTAGTCAAAAAATCCAATCTCTTGGATTGAGGATGTAGGCTGATCACTTGTTGAATACTGGAATTCCCAATCTTATATTCAAATTTCAATTGCTGTACAACGCTTCCTTTTGAATAACAAGATGCATGGGTTACTTCTGCCGTTTCAATCAATGCATCTCTGTAAAAGAAATCCACATCCCAAGCGTCCCAGTTATTTGGTCTGTCTTCATATAAGGAGAGTATGTTCCCTGCCTCCGCCATGAATTCTTTTTCTAGTTCTTTGTCATAGCTAGAAGTCAGTGTCCCCTCTTCATCAAATTCATATTTAATTAAATCATTTTCAAGTATTAGATCGTCATCTGTTTCAAGGTTATGAACAATACTATTACCTTTTTTGAATGTAGCAAATGAGAGAGGATCTAGATCTATTAAAGCAAGTAATCCTTCTCCTGTTCTCTGCAACGGGATTGCATTCCCAGCTTCATCTAAGATCTGATGATTTTCAAGAGATTCTGGAATCTTAACCGAGCCTTTCCAAGAATATGATAGCGTATTGACTAATACGAATGATTCGGAGTCTTTTTTGAATAACTTCTTCGCAGATTTACTGATTAATTGATCACAACCTTTTTGAATCTGTTCATATTCAGCATGGGTAGTTTGATATACCAGATTAATGCTAGAGCCGGGTATTATGTCATGAAACTGATTAATTAATAATAACTTCCACAATCTGTCCAAATCTTCAATTGGATAGTCCTCAATTGGCAAACAGGAGAATAACATTTCTACAGAACGTAATTTCCATTCCAACTTTCGATTTTGTTTTTTTACAAGTCCATGAGTGGTAAGAGTACCTCTGTGGAGTTCAAGGTAGAGCTCCCCTACCCAGGTCTCCAAATAATCTTTGTGTTTATCTAGCCTATCAAAAAAATTCTTTGCAGTATCAAACTGAACTCTTGGTGAATTTTCAAGGTTGGACATCCTTCTACCGAGTTCGATATTTTCTGGTTTTGGTCCTCCGCCACCATCTCCAACCCCAAATAGTGATATAAATTCATTGAGCCTGTCTTTTTCTTTGAATCCTTTTTGAGCTGGCAACAGAAACTCAGTGTCTAATTCACTATTATAGGTGTTCTCAGGAGGAAAATGTGTCAAGATCTCTGTCCCATCAATCCCGCGCCAGTTGAAGGTATGATGCGGGAAATCATTGAACTGACTCCAGGAGAGTTTTTGCGTTAAAAAGTAGTTTACGCCAGCCTTTTTAAGGATCTGGGGAAGAGCTGCAGAATATCCAAATACATCTGGAAGCCAAAGATTATCCACAACAATGTCAAATTCATCTTTAAAAAAGTTTTTACCATGGAGCAACTGCCTGACCATAGATTCACCACTAATTAGATTACAGTCAGCCTCTACCCACATTCCTCCTTGGACCTCCCAATTACCGGACTTAACAGCTTCTTTTATCTTAGCATAAATTTCTGGATATTGATCTTTCATAAATTGATAGTGCTGTGGCTGGGAAGCACCAAAAATATATTCTGGATATTTTTCTATAATGCTTAATTGAGTTGCAAAAGTGCGTGCAGTTTTTCGGACAGTTTCTCTCACAGGCCAAAGCCAACCAGTATCTATATGGGCATGTCCAATTGCAGAGACACTTAAGTCTGATGCCGCTGCTGGTTTGTCAAGTTCTTGCTTAAGCAGCTCTCTAGCTGCACCCACATTATTTCTATTATCAGAGAATGCATTTATGCAATTGTTCAATGCTAGGATAATCCTGGACCTTCGAACAGAGTCTTCATCTAGGCGCTTCATTAGTCCAATTAAAATCCTAGCATCAAGATATAAATGCCATAGTCCGACATCAAAAATTCCAAACCTTATGGTTTCGACTTTTGCGTCAAACCAGCCATGTCTTTTAGGGCTATTCTCTTCTGGATCTGTATCCGTAAAAACTCCAAACAATGAGTTTGCAGCTGCTTCAACCCATAGTTCTATGTGTTCATTCCCACTGGACTTTTCAAAAAGAGTAACTCTTGTACGAGCAAAATTAGGGTCCCAGATAGATGCATTAGTAATTCCCTGGATTACTCTCCCTTTGTCATCGTATACAAGTCCTTCTCCAGAGAAATCTAGGTTCGCCGCAACAGCCTGACCAATCCACTTCTTTGGGACATCTCCCTCCAAATGAAACCAAGCGCTCTCCCACTTTTTACCCCAGGATTCTTCTTCATTGATTGGTTTATAGTCCAACGACATACGGTCCTCAAATTTTGTAGTTTCTTTTGACCAGCCAAATTTTGCCTTGAACTTTCTTTCATCGTAGATAAAAAGGTCTGGCATTCTGCCATACCAATTTTGAATACGTTGTAGTATTACTTCAGTTTCTTTCTTATTCATATCCTAATCTTTTGAGACCCAACCATCATCGTGGTGATCTCTTTCTTCAGTTTTCAACTTATCCATCATGCTCTTGAGATCGCGAAAGCCTCCTATCGTGAACCAAACAATTATTAATAAAGAAATTACAATGAAGATATAAATGTAATTCTTCCAAAATAACATCCAGCTAGAATCACTCACTTCATTAGATAAATTGTAAATAGTTCCAACAATAAAAACGAGTGTCCATATCCCAGTCCATAAATAGTTTAAAATATAGATTAACTTATCTCCCTTAGTGAATTCCTCACCCATCAAAAATATCTTCCACCCCAACTCGGTATTCTCGTTGATTATTTTCTTTTCACCATGAATTGCATAATCTCCACGATTTAAAAGTTTATCCATATTAAACGGCTTTGAATTATCCATGATTGATACTAAAACATATGAAAAAGCAGATGCCCCCATACTTATACCCCAGTATTCCTGCCCATTTATGTTTCTAATAAAATCAAGAATATTTTTTAGTTGAATATAGGATGAAGTATCAGCTAACCATTCAACTGAGATCTGCTTGACCATGACACCGCCAACGCTAATCAATGCACCAACAATTATAGCAGTCCATG
>CENX01076448.1_pt1 | contig 13543 bp, 5 predicted proteins | sample 361321 | NCBI WGS metagenome assembly CENX01 (sample SAMEA2619678, study PRJEB7988) | marine metagenome | isolation source: saline water (ENVO:00002010), including | reverse complement strand
AACTTCTCGTAACGGTGCGAGGAAGCGTAGCAGGGGGCAAGGTCGATGAGTGAAGACTTCAGTGGAGGCGAACGCCGAAATCTCCGACATGATTAACTAAAATGTATCAAGCACTACCAGATTTTCTAAAAGTTAAAGAGAGTCCTGTCGCAGGGCAAGGTCTTTTCGCAACACAGGATATAGATGCCATGATGTATATTGGTGTCTCTCATGTTGTGGTGCATGATACTATTATTCGAACTCCTATAGGAGGGTTCGTGAATCATAGTGAGGATCCAAACTGTGTAAAATGGATTGATGAAAATGATACGTATCATATGAAAACTATCAAACCAATTAAGAAGGGGGAAGAGTTATTCTTGAAATATACATTTTATAGCGTCTAAATAAATTGGAGTATTCTAATTTGTCTGAGTGGCTACGAAGTATACACAATCCTTCAAGGATTTATCTCTTACGTTTAAAAAACACCCCGTAACTGATGATTTAGTGGTTACGAAGGACGGTGCTGCCATCCAACAAGCTTTAACATCATTATTATTAACATCTAAAGGCGAAAGACTGTTTCAACCCGAATTGGGTAGCAGTCTTCGCCGTTTTTTGTTTGAACCATTAGACTACGCTACTGCAAACCTGATTAAGTCTTCTATTCTCGAAACGATAGAACGGTATGAACCGAGAGTAGTAGTTACAGAATTACTTTGTGACCCTAATCAAATGGAAGATGGGTTTGATATTGAAATGACCTATAAGATACTTGGTCTTAGACAACCACCAGTCACAGTAGACTTCTTCTTGAGCCGTACACGATAATGCCTTACACACAACTAGCTAACCTTGACTTTAAAGATATAAAGTCATCTCTCACAGAGTACTTGAGAGCAGAAACAGATTTTACTGATTATGACTTCGAAGGATCTACCTTAAGTCAACTATTAGACGTACTTGCTTATAATACGTACTACACAGCGTTCAATACCAATATGGTAGTGAATGAACTGTTCTTAGATTCTGCGTCTCTCAGGGACAATGTGGTGTCTCTGGCGAAACAATTAGGTTATACTCCAAAGTCAATTACTGCTTCGAAGGCAAAAGTTAACTTTAATGTTAATATTCCAAATAATTCACCTGAATATGTTCTCTTAAAAGAAGGAACAGGATTTTTGACTAATTATGATGATACATCATATCAATTTGTTGCAACAAAAGACTTTAAGGCAGAAGTCGCAAACGGTGTTGCAACATTTACCGATATTGATTTAGTTGAAGGTACGTTAGTCACAACTAATACGGTGTTTTCCACAACCACAAAAGGACAAAGGTTTAAGATTGAAAATAGTAGAGCTGATATCAACACTTTGACGATACGAGTGTATAATAGTCCAACAGCGACTGAGTTTACAGAGTGGAAGAGAGTAGATAATATTTTAGATCCTATAATTAGTCAAGATTCATTAATTTACTTTGTGAGTGAAGTTGAAGATGAGAACTACGAAGTTGTGTTTGGTGATGGTGTTTTAGGAAAAGCACTAGACAACGGAAACGTCATTCAGATGTCCTATGTGGTCACTCATGGCAAAGATGTCAACGGTGCTAAGACATTCACGTTTGGTGGCGTTCTAGAGGATGCTAGTGACACATTAACAGTACCTTTCTCTGTTTCTAATATCACCACTGTGGAAAAAGCATATGGTGGTGAGGATATTGAGAGTATTGCTAAGATTAAGTATCTTGCACCTAAGTTTTTCTCTTCACAGAACAGAGCAGTAACTAGTTCTGACTATGAAGTGATTGCACGTAACGTATATCCTGCAATTAGTGATATTATTGTGTTTGGTGGTGAGGAACAAGTTCCACCTGATTATGGTAAGGTCTTTATTGCGATTAAACCTAGTACTGCGTCATTCCTTTCTACATATACTAAGAATCAGATTGTGAAAGATCTGAAGAAGTATTCTGTTGGATCAATTAGACCAGTGTTAGTGGATCCATCTATTTTGTATGTTGAATTAACTTCAAATATCTTCTTTGATGGAACTAAGACAGAATTACTTCCGCAACAAGTAGCAGGTAATGCTGCTAAAGGAATCACAGAATATTTGAAGACATCTCAGACAGAGAAGTTTAATGGTAAGTTCAGATATTCCAAATTCATTAGTGTCATTGACGATTCTGATAAAGCAATCAAATCTAACCTAACCTCAGTCACACTCAGAAAAGATTTCTATGCACAGTTGAACTCATCTACATTCTATGAGATTTGTTATCAAAATCCATTTGCCAGAGACTGTGATGATCCAGTGGTCTCTTCGACTGGTTTCATAACACTAGAATATCCAAACTATACCACGTATCTGGAGGATCGATCTGGAAAAATGATACTATATAGACTAGATCCAGTGTCAGGCGAGAAAATTGTCTTAAATGACTCTTTGGGTGATGTATATTATTCCACAGGTGAGATCATGTTGTATGACTTGACCATCATTCAAGGAAGTTTTTCTGATAATCGAATCGAACTGCGTGTAAAACCTGCATCGAATGATGTCACTGTACTTAGAGAAGTATATCTTGACGTAGATGTAGCAAAGAGCAAATTTACAGCGACTAAAGAATAGTGTCAAAGACTGCTAGGAAGACCTCACTATTAATAGAGAATCAACTCGCTTCTTTTATAAGCGAAGAGTATGAACTGTTTGGAAAGTTCGTACAAAAGTACTATGAGCAATTAGAATTACAAGGTCAACCTCTAGACATTGCGAATCATCTCACAACATACCGTGATATTGATTTTTATGATAAGAGTATACTACAACAGTATACACAGTTAACCCAGTTTGCTCAATCAACGGATACGTCACTAACTGTAGGGGACACGAGTGCTTTTCCTGATAGTGGTTACTTACAGGTTGGTGATGAGATATGTTTCTATAAGTCTAAATCATCTACACAGTTCTTAGAGGTCAGTAGAGGAGTATCAGGTAACACTCAGCTGGGAGATCTCTATAAGGAGTCTACATTTGTTACTACCAATGCAGCAGATCACATTGTTGCTGTCAAAGTATACAATATTAGTAATCTCTTTCTCTATGCATTAGTAAAAAGTTTTGAATCTCAGTATCTACCTGATTTTCCAACTGCTTTCCTTAATGAGAGTGTTGATCAGCGTAAACTGATCAAGAATATTGCGGATTTTTACAAATCTAAGGGAACGAGCAATTCAATCAAGTTTTTATTCAAATGTCTGGTTAAGGATGATCCTTCTCCAGAAGTAAAATATCCTAGAGAGCAGACTCTTAAATCTTCTGAGTCTACTTGGATAAAAAATTATTCTCTTAAGGTAAAAATACTTTCTGGTACTCCAGAATCATTTATAGGAAAAAGCATCGTCCAAAACGTAGATGGGGCCTACGCTTCTGCGGTAGTAGATAACGTCCTCTTCAGTGAAAGACATGATGGTATTGATTTGTACGAATTGATACTTGCGGAAGAAACTGTCAATGGTAAGTTTACATTAGCATCGAAGAGTACTCTAACTGCGGAAATTGATAATACGAGTACTGTAGTTAATGTATTCTCCACAATGGGGTGGAGTGATAAAGGAAAGTTCAGTATTAATAACGAAACCTTTACTTTCGAAGAAAAGACTATAGATCAGTTTACAATTAAGACTAGATCTGCTGCTTCTTCACATTCTATTGGTGATTTAGTATATGATGCTGCTAACGTTAGTGTAGGTGACGGTTCTGTACTCATACTAGGTGTATTCTATAGTGCTTCACCTACCAGCCCAAGTCCTTATGCTAATGTAGGAGAGAGACTTGAGATATCAGATCCTGGTTTTGTTAATACAGATGTAAAATTATTCGATTCTTCTAATAATGTTAGATGGGATCTATCTAACATATCTGCCATCTTTGATGATGGTGATGATTACTATATTGCGTTGCCCAATAATCAGTTACGCATTCTTCCTAAACAACCTACTCTAACTACTGAGATCTATAAGAGTAACAATAAGGACATTGGTGTTTTCCTTGATGGCAGTCTTGCTATGGGTGCAAGATACCCTGAGAGTGTACTTAGTGGTTCAATTCAAAAATTTACTGTTACTCAAAGGGGTAGCGGATACGCTAAAGAACCATTTGTTCTTATAAACGACTCTCCTACCTTTGCAAGGGCAAAGTTAGCAGGTCAGGTAGTCGAATCAATTATTCTTGATACACCACTGCTGTACACCTCCACACCCGTTGTAGAGATAGTTTCTGGTAGAGGTGCAATAGTTACTCCAGTTATAACAAATGGTGCTATTACCAGTATGGTCGTAGCAAATCCAGGTGAGTATTATTCATCTCCACCTGTAATCAGAATTTTAGACTTAGCTGGTAAGGGAAGGTTTGCGGAATATAAAGCAGAGATCTCAAATAGTGGTGAATTAACTGGATGTACCATAGTAACTGCTGGTAGTGGTTATTCAGCTGGTAATATTCGGATTGATATTATCCCAGTTGGTTCTGGAGCGACAGCAGATGCGAGTATTCTCTCATGGACTAAGGATAGGTATAAGTTAACTCAAACAAATCCTGTACCTACTGCTTTGCGTAGTGGTGACGATGGTTCGGACCATAGTCCTATTCTGGGCTACGCTTATGATGGCAATCCCATATATGGTGCTTACGGATATAGCAACCCACTAGATGCATCTAGTTCTATCACACAGATGACATCCAGTTACTCATTGAACCCAGGAAGATCGGTCGGACCTTCCAGGTCTAAGTATCCACTAGGCACTTTCTTTGAGGATTACAAGTATACTCATAAGTTAGGAACACTAGATCAGAACAATGGTCGTTACTGTTTAACACCTGAGTATCCTGATGGTGTCTATGCCTACTTCGTAACTGTTAGTTCATCTAACGAACCTGTATTCCCTTATATCATAGGTGAAAACTATTATGCAGTCCCTAGAGATTCGAACTACGTACAATCACTAAGTCACAACGATATACCCAAATCATCTAAGAGATTAAGAACTGCTGATATTGAGAAAAATGGTGATAAAACTACACTTATAGTAGATGAAATCACAAGAGGAACTATATCTGGTGCAAACGCAGTATCTAGCGTCTCATCATTCTCAGTTGGATCTCAATTAGAGATTGATAATAACGGTACTGAAGGTCGTGGTGTTACTGCTGAGGTTTCTTCTGTAAAAGGTAAGACAGTATCATCTATTGAGTCACAAGAGACTAAAGCATTATTAATTGATCTATCAAATACCTCATACCTATTTGCTGGAGACACTATAACACAATCAGTCACTGGTGCAACTGGTGAGTTGATAGGTGATGTGTTTAGTGGTCAACAACTTGCATTGAGAAATGTCAATGGTGTGTTTACAACTACAGATCAACTGTTTTCTAACACTCAAGTAATAACTCTAATATTAGACGAGAATTCATCTTATACAAAAGGATCAAACCTAAGTTACACTGACGGTGTTGCTAGTATTATTGCTGTTGGAGAAGTACTAGAAAGCACTACTAGTAAGAATACAGTTAAAGTTAAAGTAACAAGTGGTGACTTTGTTGTTACTGATGATTACTTTATCAGAAGTAGTAATTTGATTGATAGTGTTGGTTCTAAGTTGATTAGTACTACATCTTTAAGTTCTGGTCTTAATATCTTTACTATAAATGATCACGTCGCAATACTTAAAACTGCTACTAGTCATGGTGTTGGTATTGGTGATGATATTCATATAGACATTAACCCTGATGATACTGAAACAACTACTACACAGTATGTAAGAAGTAGAATCTATCAAGAAGTCACGTTTGAGTCACCAGCCGCTACTACAACTATTAATGATACAGGTATTGGTAGAACTACTATATTGAATGGTGGTGAAGATTATACAGCTGGTACATATATTGATGTTGCTCTCAAGGGTGGTACAGGAAGTGATGCAACAGCAGACTTTGTTGTAGATGCTTCTGGAAGTGTAACAAATGTTACAATTAAGAACAAGGGTACTGGATATCTCAAGTTCGATGTTCTCACCGTTGGTGATACTGATTTATCTAAGACAGATACTAGTACACCTGTACTACAATTAGAGGTAGATCATATTGGTCTAGGACTCAGTGAGACTCAGGTTAATGTAGTTAATAGTATTGGGTTTACTGATGGTGATCGTATACAGATAGGTGACGAGGTATTAGATATCTTAAACAAAAGTGGAAATGTCCTCACAGTTAGGAGGGGGAGTGTGCCAGTTGACCATTTTACTGGGGCAACTGTCACACTGTATGTTCCTGGATATACATTAAACAGAGGTTATAAGATAGGTAACCTTGCTAATGATGCATTCATTCAAACCTATGATGCAGTTACTCAGAAAGCACAAGTTGTATGGGATTACAACTCGACATTATCGAATGTTAATGCTGTTAGTCTAGGTACTGTGTTCTATGACACAAGTGAAGATAAAAGACTTGTTAGAGTTGTTCAAGTCTCTGATCCAATTGAAGTATTTGAGTTTTCCACAGATCAAATAAATTTTGTGAGAAATCCTGTACTAAACATTAAGGAATTCTATAGATACGACTTTGATGTATCTCACTCTTCAATGCAGGACAGGGAATTTGATATATCTCCTAGTATCAATTATAACATAAACACTCCTGAAAAGATTGATACAGATACTAATGTTGATCTCAAGTTGGGATTTGGTCCTAGAGTTGCTACAAACACATATAGTACAAAAGTACCATTAAGGTATTCTAAGTATTATTATTTTGATAGGAACTCTGTTGCAGCATCTGAGACAGGTTTCTTAAATGTTGTCTCTGATCCTCTTCAAGGTACTAAGAGAGCATTGTATGTAACAAGTGATTCTGTTGTATATGACACTGGTACAACTGCACCACATGACGGTTCTGGAACTGTCACATATACATCTATGTCTAAGTTCTCTATTGGTGCTATTGACAAGATCAACATTATTAATATTGGTAGTGAGTATAAGAAATTACCAATAGTGGTTGGTGTTCTTCCAACAGAAACCTTGAAATCCACTGCTACCACTACTATCTTAGATGGTGCTATTAATAGTGTAACTATTGTTGATGGTGGAGCAAATTATTCTAAACCAAAAGCACTTGTTCATGGAGACGCTGTATTAGACGTAGTATCAGATAGAGGTATCATTACTGGTATCCTTATCAAGAGTGCTGGATCTAATTACACTGTTGCTCCAGACGTTAGGATTGTAGAAACTGATCTTAAGGTATATCTTTCAAGTACTGATATAGGAGTTCCTAGAAATATTCGTATTATTAACAATGGTGGTGCTTATCATAATGATACTACATTAGATTCTACTATTAGATCAAATTATATACTTAAGGTATCTGATTTTACTACATTTAGAATTGGTGAAACTATAGTTCAAGGAGATACTGCTAGAGCAACAGTTACTGCATGGAGAGATGGATCAAATATACTTTCTGTTAAAGATGTAACTGGTCTCTTTAGAGAAGGTTTAGAGATTAAGGGTCTTGCTAAAGGGAATACTGCGACTCTTGATAGTATTTCATATACAGAGTTTACACCAAAAATTAAAACTTACTTTGATAATCTTGGATCCTATAGTGATGATCAAGGTATAGTCAGTTCATCTAATCAGAAGATTACTGATACTTACTACTATCAGGATTATTCATATGTTATTCAGTCTAAGACTTCAATTGATGTTTGGAGAGATTTAATTAAGTCTACCACTCACCCTGCTGGTTTTCAGTTATTTGGTGAAGTTATTATTGAGTCTGATGCACATGTAAGAATGTCTCCCAGTACATCCAGTGTACATTCTACTAGGATTCAGTTATGGAATCCTGAAAAGAATAAGATCACTGTTGTTAGTACAAGGAAGCAAATTAGTACCTCTATTATCAAGACAGAGCAATTACATGTTGAGCAGGGATTGGGTTCTGTATCACGTGATACATTCTCTACAGAAGAGATTAGAGCAAAGCAGGTATATCTCAATGCTCCTTTCAATGGTGCATTTACAAATCAAGGTAATCTTGAAGGACAGACTACATTTGTTCTTGTAGATGGAAATGGTGATGCTGTTTCACCATATAATGCACAAGCATTGACTATTACACTTGATGGTGTCATGCAAGAACCTGGTGCAGCATATGCTGTTAATGGTAACAACATTACATTCTCTTCTCCACCAATCGGACCAAGTACAAAGAATAGTCAAGCAATACCTGGAGTTAGGTTCTATGGTAGATGGTTTGAATTTAAGACTCCTGCATTAAATGCTAGGTATCTCAAGAAATTAAGAAATATACACCAGAGATCTGGTACATGGATTGATGCTGCTAACCAACTGTCTATGAATAGAGCATTTATTCAGTCAGAGACATTAGGTTTTATTAAGAATGAGTATCCAGAACTTACATGGGGTACGTTAGGTCCAACATGTCATAGAGATATTGGTTTAGTAGTAGATGCATATGAGCATGATTTAAGATTTGGTGGTAACCAGAGATCTATTCTTGCTGGTGAGTCATATTACAATAATGATTTACTTGATTATATTACAGGTGAGATTGAACCAACTATCAAAGCATTTGAGAAAGCAAAAGATCTTGCTGTAATGGCAATGAGAAATACACTAACTGCTGGTACGTTTACAACGTTGGATCCATACATCAACCTTAATATTCGTACAGGTAGTCCTTTCACTCCTAAGTGTGCAGATGTAGAGTCTGCTTTAGATGCTTTATATGAGAACCTTAAGTCAACAATTATAACTGGTCCTGGAACTGCTGTAATGTCTCTTCCTGACTACGTTAATAATGAGAATAAGATATTTGATCTATATTATGATGATGGTGGGGAAGTAGAGACTGATATCGATGAAAACCTTATGGTTTCTATTGGTGGTGTTGTACAAGATGATTCTTCTTATAGTATTGATAGAACTACTGTACCAAATAAGATTGTATTTACAGGAGCACCTATTTGGCAGCAGGGAGAAAATACTAAGACTGTTCAGGAACCATTAGCAGTAGATAATATTGCTCTTCATGGTATAGGAAACTACAATAGATGTGAACTTGAGACTTCTGGTATATTTGATGGATCTGCTGGTCCGTTTATTATTCTTGATAGTATTACTAAAGAAGTCAAGAAGATTGATGATGCTGATTATGTACTAGTTTTCATAGATGGTGTATTGCAGAGAGAAACTGATTCATACACTATTACTGGACCTGCTATAAGATTTACAAGAAAGATATATGCTGATAACAATGTAGAACTTATGTTGTTGTATGGTAGAGATATACAACAGTCAATAACTTTACATGATTTCCAACCTGGTACATATTTTAATAGATTAGAATTAACAATTACAGATACTAATCCTAATGCATTTGTTCCATTAATCAGTTGGGTTAATACAAACTATGATTATGATAGGTATGTTTATCAGAAGAATGGATTACTTAAGAATGTTGTAGGTACTATTAAGTCTATTGAGACTCTTAGTGATAGATCAGTTAAATTAGTTATTGCTGGTAACAATCCTTTATTCAATGGATCAGAAGCATTATACTTCTCTACAGGTGAAGACGAACTTGAGGTTAATGTTCCTAGTACACTTGATTATCAGAAAGATGAATCTAATAATCATAAGATGCAGAGGAATTCATCTCCATGGCTATATGATAGCGACAAAGCAGATAAGTCATTTTATGTAACTAAGAACTTACTCTCTTATCTAAATGAGGGAGATGTAATCAAGATTGATGGTGAAGATGGATATAGAGATGTACAAGGATTACCTAGATTTGTAAATCCTAAAGATTATAGACCTGGTTCTGAGGTATCCTCCAAATACTTTGGTTCTATAAAAACTACAAATTATAATGGTGATATTTCGGGTAGTGGTTTAAGTGTTACTTGTACTATTGAGGGTGGTAAGGTAACTGCTGTAGATTGGAACAAGAAGAGTCTCAAATTATATTATGATACAGGTGTTATTGAACCTACTACTGCTTATGGTTATAATACTCCACCAATATTACATTTTATTCCTGAAGATGGTGCTGGAGGTGGAGCAACTGCTGAAGTAATTGTAAGTAAGGGTCAAATTGTTGATATCAAACTTACATCATCTGGTTCTGGTTATACTAAAGCACCTAGAGTTAGTGTTGCTAGAAAATATACTAGAATTAAAAGACGTGATAGGAAGATTGATAGTTTTGTTGGATTAATATTCTCAACTGCACTATTAAACAATAGTCCTACAAATATATCATCTGAGATCGTACCTATTAAAGGTATTGAAACTATTGGTGGTATTGTTCCTGGTGGTCCTAGTGGTGCTCAACCTGGTGGTGGTTCTTATCCAGCAGTTGAGCATAAACCAAAGATTGTCTCCACATTCCAATTGGTTCGTACTCTTGGTGGATTTAATGTTAGTCATGAAATAGTTAGAACGTGGCCAACTTCAGTTACTTCTGCTCCTATGGGATCATCCGTAGAGATTGAAATTGAAAAGACTAGAGTTATTAAATCTGTAGCTACACTTGATGTAGATCTTAAGAAGCAACTAGTCAGACATGTCGCAACTGGTGCTGTTGATACTCATTTTGCGTACAACAACACATATAGTTCCGCAGTTTTAGGACCAACTCCACAGACATTCAACAGGGTTAGTTATAGCACTGTAGGTGGTCAATTAGATCTAGGTGATGTTCTTTCCACAGGTGGTATTCCAGTATCCGAGTATACGCTGGAAGAGATCAGTGTGTGGAATTTCACTATTGAAGAGATCAACGATGCAGTTGGTACAAACTTCGTAGGCAATATCAAGTGGAATTTTGTTAACCCATCCATCAACTACTATATAACTCAGTTGAACACATCAGATTTGCCTGATGCTAATGGTGGTGGATATTTAGCAACAGGTGCTATTGTATATGCAAACACGACTAATTTTGCATCATCAGGAACCATTTTTGTTGGACGTGAAAAGATCAGTTACACTGGAAAGTTGAGTGATCGTTTTACAGGATGTGAAAGAGGCGTAGATAACTCCCCTATCGAGGAGCATCTCATTGGAGAGTATATCAGAAACGCCCTATAAATAAATATAAATAACTCGGATTTAGTCTTAATTTAACATTTAGAGACCAGTGCTATGGCAGCTATTATTTCAGAAAAATTTAGAATCTTCAATGCGAAGCAATTCTTAGAATCCTTGAGCGAGGGCGCAAATGATGCGGATGCAGCTCGAACCAGAATGTATTTCTTCGTAGGAAGATCCGCAAAATGGGATGCGTACATTGAGGTATTCAATGTAGACGGTACATTTGTAGCAGGTGAAACTGTTTCAGGTGGTGGATGGTCAGCAACAGTTGCTGAGGTTAATGAGAATAGTATTCTGGTTAACAACGTTCTTCCTACTGCTACAACTACACCAGCATTCGGAACTACTGTTACTGGTGGTACATCAAGTGCTACTGCTAAGTCTGGAGTTTATAGGTATGCTACTGAAGAAGCACCTCCTGCTCCTATTGATAACTATTCCGAGAAAATAGCAATTTATAATGAACTAATTGCTGCCAAGCGTATTACAGGACCATTTGCACGTCTTGTTATTCCACGTTATAACTGGAACATCTCACTAAATCCTAAGTTTGACATGTACCGTCCATCATACGCACCTACTCCAGGTGGCGGTGGTGCTGTTGGTAAGTCAACTGCTACTGGTCAAACAAGTCTCTCTGCTGGTAAGTTCTATGTAATGAACTCCAACTACGAAGTCTTTAAGTGTCTTTATAATGGTGAGAATCCTGCTAATCCAACTGGACAAAACGCTACCTATGAGCCTAAGTCACAACCTGCTGGTGGACAAGGTGCTTTTGCTAGTGGTGTCTACACAGAACCTTCTGGTACTGCTGGATATATCTGGAAGCATATGTTTACACTTCCTACAGCAGACGTTCTTTCATTCCTTTCTACAGACTTCTTACCTATCGTTGAGAAGACTGAAGCAAGTCGTGTAACTGTTGAAGGTCAAGCAATTGATGGTGGTGTTCAAGTAGCAGTGGTTAAAGATGCAGGTTCTGCACTTCCAGCTACAGCAACACTTTATACCTCAGTATATGGTGATGGATCAGGTGGTATCGTGAAGTTTACTACAGACGGTTCTGGATCTATTACAACTGCTGTAATGGAAGCAGCAGGTACTGGATACACATATGGTTCTGTAATTCTAGAAACAGGTAAAGTATTTACTGACGCTGGTCTTACTGCTGCTGCAAGTTCATTTACTGGAGTTGCTTCTATAGAAGTTGTTATATCTCCTACTGGAGGACATGGTTCTGATGCTGAAAGTGAAATGTTCTCTAAGAGAGTTATGACAAACATTCGTTTGACATATGATGAAGGATCAGGTGACTTCCCTGTAGATAATGATTTCCGTCGTATCGGTATCATTCAAGATCCATATGATTTCGGAACAACTGACTTTGCTTCTGCTTCCACATTACGTGGTACAGCTGTACTAAAAATTAATGGAGCAACATCTGACTATACTGTTGACGAAGATATCTTCCAATCAGTAACAGGTGGAACATCATACGGTAAGGTTGTGTCATGGGATGCCACTACTGGAATCCTTAAATATTATCAATCACCAGAATTACATAGCGACTCTGGTGTAGTAAGAGCATTTGAATCAAATGCTGCTAATGCAGTCGTCGGACAAGCGTCCACAGCAAGTGGAAATGTAGATACTGGTGCTAATGGAGCAGTGTCTGGCATTCAGCTTACAGGCGGTTTAGCATCCCCCGAAATCGCTGCAAACTCTGGCGAAATCGTATACATAGAGAACAGAAGACAAATTACTAGAGCTGCTGACCAAATTGAGGACATCAAACTAGTAATCGAATTCTAATTTACAAAATCCTAATTAGAGACTGGTTGCAATGCCTCAAAAGACGAATCTTAATGTCGCACCATATTACGACGATTTCGACACTGACAAGAACTTTTATAAAGTACTCTTTCGACCTGGATATTCAATTCAGGCGAGGGAGTTAACGCAGCTTCAGTCTTTACTGCAAAATCAAATTGAGCAGTTTGGTAAGTATGCTTTTAAACAGGGTGAATTAGTCATTCCTGGTGAGATTGGATTTAATAATAAATTAAATTATGTAAAACTATCTTCAGTATCTGAGATACCTACAAATCAAAATGGTCAGATAGTTTATAAAAAATATGATGTTACACAATTAACAAATCGCCAAATTAAAGGATTAACTTCTGGTGTTGTTGCTACTATAGTACAGTCTGAAGTTGCAACAGAGACAGAAGCAGATGTTCTTTATGTCAACTATACAAATAGTGGTGATGCTGGAAACGAGAACACATTCCGTCAAGGTGAGACCCTAGAGGTCGTAGACGGTGTTAATACACCACTGATGGTGGTTGGAACCGATGGAAGTGTACT
>CENX01036439.1_pt1 | contig 13553 bp, 2 predicted proteins | sample 361321 | NCBI WGS metagenome assembly CENX01 (sample SAMEA2619678, study PRJEB7988) | marine metagenome | isolation source: saline water (ENVO:00002010), including | reverse complement strand
AAATCACAACCGAAAGAACTCCCGAATTTTTAGTATAAATAAGTTAGGTCAACTGCATCTAGATGCCGATAGAAAGGGTAAAACAAGAATTTAAAGACATAAGCATGTCATTTGGAGTGAATCCTTTGAATGATGATGTCGTTGCTTTGAAAAATTCGAGTGCAATTGCTCGATCTTTAAGAAATATTGTATTTACACAACCCGGAGAGAAGTTTTTTAGTCCAAATTTTGGATCAAGGATATCTGAATCATTATTTGAAAACGTTGATGATGCATCAGCTGCCGTTATTCGCGATGAAATTAAAAATTCAATAAAAAATTTTGAACCAAGAGTGAAATTGTTGGGTGTTTTTGTGCAACCTAACCCCACATTTAATGAAATGAATGTTGTATTAGAGTATGAAATCATTGGAATTGATATTCCACCACAAGAATTAAGTTTTGTGTTACTGCCAACTCGATAAATGTCACTTACAAACTTTACAAATCTGGATTTTGACCAGATAAAAACATCTTTGAAGGATTATTTACAAAATAATTCCGATTTTACTGACTATGATTTTGAAGGATCTAACTTATCAACAATTTTAGATGTATTAGCCTATAATACTTACATAACTTCATACAATGCAAACATGATATCGAATGAAGTTTTCATCGATTCAGCAACTTTGCGTGAAAATGTAGTTGCATTAGCAAGAAATATTGGATATGTTCCTCGTTCAAAGAAATCTTCAAGGACAAAAGTTAATTTTTCTGTAAATCTTAGTTCTGTTTCACCAACTCCACCAAATATAACCCTTAAAAAAGGCCCAGTTGCGAGTACTGGCAACCAATTCCGAAATCAATCCTTTGTATTTAACATACCAGAGGATAAAACCGTATCAATTTCAGATGGAATTGCTGTTTTTGATGATTTAGAAATATATGAAGGCACTTTAATTGACCAAACATTTACTTTTTCTGCAAGAAATCCCTTTCAAAAATTTATTTTACCTAATACTGGTGTTGATTTAGACACTTTAGTGGTCAAAATAAAACCATCTGCTCAATCATCTGTAGTAACAAAATATGAGAGACATGATAATTTGTTTGATAACGATACTGGAACAACTATTAATGGAAATTCAAACATTTTTTTCTTACAAGAGGTATCAAGCGAGCAATATGAATTAATATTTGGTGATGGTATATTTGGAAAGAAACTAGATGATGGAAATGTAATTGAAGTATCATATATTGTAACATCTGGGGATAGTGCAAACGGAGTAAATAACTTTACATACTCTGGTAAATTATCATATGTTAGAAATTCTGTTGAAATAGTTGTCACATCTGGTATATCATTCATTTCAAACCGTTTATCATCTAGTGGTGGAGAGAATATTGAGGCTGTAGACTCAATTCGTAAATACGCACCACAAATTTATGCAACTCAAAATAGAGCTTTAAGTGCTAATGATTATGAAATACTAATTCCAAACAAAATTTATCCCGAAACTGAGTCAATTTCTGTTTTTGGTGGTGAAGAACTTGTTCCACCACAATACGGAAAGGTTTTTATAACTATAAAACCGAGAAATGGTGATTTTGTTCCAAATTTAATCAAACAAAATATAAAAAGAGATCTAAAAAAATACTCTGTTGCTGGAATTGTTCCAGAAATACTCGATTTGAAATATTTGTTTATCGAAACGAATAGTAAAGTTTACTATAATACAAATTTAGCACCAAATGCATCATTTGTTTCAACAAAAGTTCAAAGAGATCTTACATCATACGCAGAATCATCTGAATTGAACAAATACGGAGCAAGATTTAAGTATAGTAAATTACTTAAGGTTATTGATCAGAGTCATGAATCAGTGACCTCAAATATAACAACCATAGAAATGAGAAGAGATCTTCGATTAGCAACATCAGAAACAGCCGAATATGCAATTGACTTTGGAAATGAGTTTCATATAAGATCTATGGGTGGTTTCAATATAAGGTCAAGTGCTTTTCGTGTTTTAAACATTAACACAGATGTATACTTGTATGACGTACCAGACGCAAGTGGTGAAAAGGGTCAAATATCATTGTTTTCTCTTAATGAGGGTTCATCATCACCACTCATACAAAGAAAAAATGTTGGTGTTATCAATTATAAGACAGGCCGCATCACTTTAGACCCGATAAATATATTGTCAGGTAAAATAAAAGATAGTGTTGACATTTTGGAAATATCAGCTGCCCCCGAATCAAATGACCTTATTGGGTTGCAAGATCTTTATTTGCAATTAGACAATAGTGTTGTTGATATGGTCGTTGACCAAATTAGTTCTGGTATTGATCCATCAGGGTCTACATATACTGTAACAACAAGTTACAAAAATGGAAGCATCATACGATAAAAGATGTCCGAAAAAAGAGTTAAGTTAAATCAGATAGTAAAAAATCAATTGCCCTCTTATGTTCAAGAGGATTTTCCGGTTGTTGGTGAATTTTTGAGCCAGTATTACACTGGACAAGAATATCAAGGTGGGCCAATTGATTTAATAAACAATATTGATTCTTATATAAAATTAAGTGAATGTGGAAATGTAATAAAAAATACAAATACAACAAGATTTACTGGAATTTCGACATCAACCATTTTTGTATCAAATACAGAAGGATTTCCTGATACTTATGGACTAATAAAAATAAATGATGAAGTAATAACATATGAAAGTAAAACAGATACCACTTTCATAAATTGTATTAGAGGATTTAGTGGAATTACATCGTTTACAAGTCCCTCAGATCCTGAAAATTTAATTTTTTCAGAATCCACATCAGATGATCATGAAAATAATACAACAGTTGAAAATTTAAGTGTTTTATTTTTAGATCAATTTTTAAAAAAAGCAAAAAAACAGTTTTTATACGGTTTTCAAAAAGATTTAAATGAAAATTTAAATACTCCTCAGTTTATACGTCAATCAAAAGACTTTTACTCTACAAGAGGAACTGATGAGTCTTTTAAAATATTATTTGGAGCTCTATATGGTGAAAAAGTTGATATAATTCGCCCGATTGAAAATGTTATTTCAGCATCTAATGCATATTTTAAAAAAACGAGGGATTTAATTGTTGAACCCGTTTTAGGTGATCCTCAAGATATTGTTAGTAGAACTTTATTTCAAGATAATTTTGAAAATATATCAAAAGCGTATGCGCCAGTGGGTGCAGTTGAAAGAGCCTCTGTTGGGATTGTAACTAATAATTATTTTAAAATTAGTTTAGATGATTCTCAAGTTGTTCCAGATGGGTCAACGAGTTTAATTTATGGTGAATTTGCATCTCATGCAAAAACTAAAATTATTGGCGAAGTTGGCATCGCACAAACATATATTGACGTTGATTCTACTTTAGGATTTCCAAATTCAGGAACTTTAACATTTTTATATAAAAATGGAATTACTGGTATTTGCACTTATGCAGATAAGACAATAAATCAATTTTTAGGTATCACTACTACAGGTATTACAACAACAATAAGTGATAATACATCAATTGACCAAAATACCTTTGCGTATACTTTAGATAGAAATGGAAACATCGATGTTCAAGTAAAAATAAGAAATGTTCTAAAAGATTTTATTATTCCTCCAGAAGTAAATAATCAAAAGGCTGGTGGTAAAATAAAGATAACAAATTTAGGAAAAATTGGAAGTAATGTAAAAGAAAATAATTGGTTATTTAATACTGCACAAAGTTATGTTGTAAAATCTCTTGAAATAGTTGACTCAGTAAACAACACATACCAATTAACCACAAAAGACGATAATATTTTAAAAATAGGTGATCAATTAACTACACATGAAACACTTACATCTAGATCTCAATGGGGTGATAAAATAACTGAAACTTTTGATCCTGCATCAAATAAAATTTATGTTGTTGTAGATGTATTCAACAAAAATACTTGTTTAATCTCTGGAACTGGAATTAGTGATCCTAAAAAAGTCACAAAAGTATCAAGAAGAATATCAAAAGCAAATTCTGACATACATGAAAATTTAAACATTTTTTCTGCGAATGTTCAAAATGTTTATCTTAAACCTGATGGTGGATTGGTTAGAGGTGTACCATATTATGGGCCTCAACATGAACATCCTACAAAAGGGACTATCATGGTTGGTGAAAAACATGTTCCTTTCTATCATGAAACAGTAGTTCCAATAGAAGGTCAAAATAAAGTTTATGTTGCATCAGCATCAGTTCCTTTTTCAGGAGTAACAAAATTAAATCCAAAAACACAAAAATTTACTTTTGGTGGCACATATAATAAAGATGATGTAGATATAAAAATATCAGATCAAGTTGATCATAATTATTTCACTGGTGATGCTGTATATTATACTCCTCAAAAAGCAACTGTTACAAGGAGAGGTGCTGGAGGTCAATTCTTCACACAAACTTTTGTTAGAAATCAATTGTTTGCTGAAGGTGTATATTATGTAAAAAGAATTGATTCTAATACAGTAAAATTTGCAAAAAGTCAATCTGATATTTACAGCAATATATTTACAAAAGTAACACCTGAAGGTGGAGTTGATTCAATAAAAATTGAATCAAACACAATTGAAAAATTTTATTTTAAAAATAAAAGTATAAAATCACAAAAAATTATAAGAGAAATAGCTTTACCTCGAAGTGATAAAGAAAAATATGATACTACTCCCGGATATACTGGTATTTTAATTGACGGTGTTGAAGTATTCAATTACAAATCAAAAGATAAATGTTATTATGGAGAAATAGATTCTATTGATATACTAAACGGAGGTAAGAAATATGATGTAATTAATCCACCTTTGTTTTCTGTTGAAGACTCTGTTGGTAGTGGAGCCACAGGATCCGTTTCTGTTAGAGGTTCATTGCAAGACATACGTATTTTAGATTCTGGATTTGATTATGTTGATACACCAATAATAACAATAACTGGTGGAAATGGCCAGGGAGCTAGTGCAGTTGCTAAATTAAATTCAAAACCACATAGTGTTATATTTAATGGTGATGGTGTTGGTCTTGGAACTGTAAAAATAGATGCAGCAGGTATTAATACTTCTTCAATAGGATTTACTACCTTCCATAAGTTTAGAACCGGTGAGAGAGTCGTATACGACCCTCTGGGAGGCATTCCTGTTGTTGGATTAGCAACGGACTCTTTATATTATGTTTCTTCAGTATCAGAATATACCATACAATTGCATAAAAAGTATGACGATGCAACAACAGGTATTAACACAGTCTCATTCACGAATTTTGGATCTGGAGTACAGGCATTTAGATCTTTAAATGGTAAGGCTATCATAAGTTCGATTATAGTCTTAGATAGTGGATTTGGATATGAAAATAAAAAAAGAACATGTGAACCTACTGGTATTAATACATCTTTAAATACCATTGAAATTAAAAATCATGATTATCAATCTGGTGAAATACTTAACTATACACCTGATGGAACATCAGTAGATGGGTTATCCTCAGATAAAGATTATTATGTTACTACCATAAACAAAGATTCATTCAAATTGTCACCTGTTGGTGTTGGTACAACAAGTAAAGATTTTTACTATAAAACAAAACAATTCTCAGAATTAAGAAATATAGGAGTTGGAACTCACAGCTTTAATTATCAACCAATATCTGTGAAAGTCTTAGGAAAAGTTGGTATATCATCGATACAAGGTAAAACATTTGAGGCAATTGTTCAACCTATTTTTAGAGGTCAAATAACATCAGTTAATTTAAGTCAAACTGGAGTAAGTTATGGTTCTTCAGAAATATTAAATTTTAATAGAGAACCAAAAGTTAGTTTATATTCAGGAAAAAATGCTGTTATAACTCCTGTTGTTGCAAATGGAAGAATAGTCGATGTTAGCGTTAGTTATGGGGGAACAGATTATAACGCACCACCAGATTTAGTGGTTTTAGGAATTGGTTCCGATGCAAAATTAGTTCCAGAACTTAATTCTTCAGGCAATATCGTTTCGGTCAATATTCAAAGTAGTGGTATCGGATATGGAGTTACTTCTACCACAGTGAGAGTTGACGCAGCGGGACAATCAATTAAATTTAAACCAAATGTACAAACATGGAGAGTTAATGAATATAGTAAAAATTTACTTAATTTAAATGATGATGACGTTTTTATAACAACGCCTACAAATCGGTTGTTTGAACTTCAATGCTCTTATGTATATGCTCCAAGAAATTTAAGAAGAATACTATATGCTAATGATCCCGATGGAAATACATTATTTGGAAAAAAAGATTTAAACTTAGTAAACAATATTGAAAGTAATAATGATCAACATTCACCAATCATTGGTTGGGCTTATGATGGGAATCCAATTTACGGCCCTTATGGATATTCAACAAAAACAGGTGGATCAATTGTTCAATTAAAAAGTGGTTATGTTGATGAAACAATAAAAAAAAGTAATAGACCTCCAACAAGTGTTTTTCCACCAGAATTTTTTGTAGAAGACTTTTCATATAAAGAATCTACTGATGAAAGTGTTTTGGATGAAAACAACGGTAGATTCTGCATAACTCCAGAATATCCAAATGGAACATATGCTTATTTTGCAACTTTAGATTCGACTGCATCTTCTGATGGAATATTTAAAAACTTTAAAAAACCCAAATTTCCATATTTGATTGGAAATCAATATAATTCAAAACCAAATAGTTTTAATTTTAGTAGATTATCAAATCAAGAAAATTTTGATTTAAATCAGTCTAACGCAATAAGAAATACATACCCATACTCATTTAACAAAGATTTTAGTGGATATGATTATGTAATAGAACCCTATAAATTTACTAATCAAGATACAAATATAGATTTTGCTCAAAAAGGAAAAATTGATAGTGTTGGCATTACTTCTGGTGGATCTAACTATAAAATAAATGATAAGGTAGTATTTGATCCAAATGTTGATAGTTCTTTTAAAGCTTCAGGAAAGGTCTCTTTAATAAGTGGTGTGTCTCTATCAGAGGTAACTACAACAAATACAAAAATTTCAAATATAGAATTTTATCGAGAAACTGATAAATCATTTGTTGGCATAGCATCGACAGCAATTAATTTAAGAAATAACACTACAGTCAAAATAGCTGGATTTACGACAACAACATCACTTTTAGAGGGAACATATAATATTGGTGTAAGTTCATCAAAACTTATTTTAACACAGGGTATTGGAACTGATGGTGTCACTGGTATCATTACTTTTGTTAATGTAGCTGGTAATTTAAATAACATTCAATCTAATGACGTATTTAAAGTTGGCATAGGTGCATCTACAGAACAATTAAAAGTTCTTAATGTAGATAAAATATCGTCAAGATTAAGAATCTTGAGATTATTAAATGTAGGATCAAGTGCTCCAGTTGGTTATTCACATACAGCATCGGAAGTATTAACTGAACTACCAAGAAAATTTGTTATTAATACTGGTGTTACGACTACATTTACCTCAAGAAAAAATAGCGAAATATTTTTCAATCCACAAGAATCAATAGGATTAGATCCCAGAGCTGGTGTAGGTATTGGAACTACAATAGGAATATCAAATCCCGGAGCAGGATTGACTCAAGTTTTTGTTCCTCCAAATTCTATTTTCTTACCAAATCATAAATTACAAACTGGAGATGAGGTTTTATATGAATTAAATCCATTACATGGAGCAGAGAAAGCACCTTTAGTAAAATTTTTCCAAGCGACACCGACAGTTAATACATTCTTAGGGGTAGGTGTTACTTTATTTGTTGCAAGACAATCAGTTGACTTTGTAGGTTTAAGCACAGTAAAAGTTGGAGTGGGTTCAACAGGTCAATTTGTTGGTATTGGTGTTACGTTATTTGATTTAGTTCATTTTATAGATGCTGGAATCGGTACAAATCATAGTTTGAGAACAAAACTACCAAATATTATTAAAGGAGAACTTGAAAAAAATATAGTAAATGTAGTGGGATCTGGAACACATGGTTTGCAAACAAATGATACAATTACCATTAATGTAAAATCAGGAATTACAACAACTGTTATTGTAAAATACAATAAGGATAATAGAAAAGCAGTTTATAATCCTTTAGATTTTGTGGCAGCTGGAATAGTTACGGCAGGATTTACAACAACCACAACAGATCGTATACCTAGCACAATTGAAATAAAGGATCATAACTTAACTACTGGTCAAAAGGTAATACACACATCAGATGCTCCAGCTTTAGGGTTAGTTAACAACAAAGAATATTATGTTTACGTTGTTGATTCTGATAAAGTTAAATTGGTTAATAATCAGTATGAAGTAACTCAAACTTTACCAAACTTTGTTGGAATAACTTCAACTGGAGATGGAACACTTTCTCCAGTAAATCCACCTTTAAAATTTTATAAAAATTCAACAGTCGTTTTTGATTTATCAGATTCATCTTTATCTTATACTCAAAGCACAACACAATATCCTGCTTTTTATTTTGAACTTTATAAAGATGATAGGTATATTAATATATTTGAAACATCAGGTTCATCATCCACTTTTGAAGTATCAAGAACAGGTAAAGTTGGAGTTTCGGGTGCAAAATTAACATTTGCAATTAATGATAATACACCAACCAATCTTTATTACAAATTAAGTCCAGTAAACAGTTCTGATAATTTATCTCAAAATAAGGAAATTGTTAATGATACGACTGTCAATCTGAATAATCAAATAATTATTCAGCCAAGTCGATATAATGGATCATTCCAGATCGTATCAACTGGATCAACAACCTTTACTTATGATTTAGATAATTATCCAGAGTCGGGATCATATGATACATCAAATGCAAAACTTAAATTCTCAACCATATCAACATCAGCGTATGGAAGTGTTGAACAGATAAACATCACAGACGGAGGTGGTGGATATAACAATTTACCGGGAATCACCACAATTACATCAGATTTGGGAGTAGGTGCTGTATTAGAACCATTTTCAGTAACTGTAGGAAAACCTACAAAAGTAACTTTAGAAAATATTGGTTTTGATTATCCTAACGATATCACTCTTAAACCAGAGGCTTTATTTCCACAAGTTTTAAGAATAACACCTTTAACCGGATTTAAATCAATAGGTATAACTTCATTTGGTAAAGGATATATTACAAATCCAAGCCTTATAGTTTTAGATGGTGTTACCAAAAAACCTATAGGAGATGTGGATTTAAGATACAATCCCATTGAAGAGATTGTTGAAGTTCTTGAAAATTCCGAATCTTTAAACAATTCTCCACCTACTATCATTCCTGTAGGAAATCCAAACGGTATTAGAATTGAAAACTTATCATATAATAATACCACACAATTAGTAACTGCAACTGTAGAAAAAGCTTTCAGCGGTACTTTAGATGCAATTGGAAATTATATTGATCCATTCCCATTTAGTGTTGGTGATAAAGTATTAGTTGAAAATTCAAGTGTTGGATTTGGATCTACAGCTTCTGGATACAATTCATCTGCTTATGACTATACTTTATTTCCAGTAACTGCTGTAACCCCAAATTATGGAGGAAAGGGAACTGTCACTTATAGCATGGCTACTGCTTTGGAACAAAATATAGAATATCCCGGAATTTTTAAATCTACTGAATCAGCAACAATGTTGATACCTAGTAAATGGTTTCCACAATTTGATGTTGTTTTACAACCTAATGATTTTAGAATTGGTGATGAGGTTGAGAGTTTTACATCAGAGGGTGTAAGAATTATTGGTAATGTTTCTGATTGGAATAACTCAAGTAAATATCTAACTGTCGAGTCTTCAAGAAAATTTGAAGTAGGTAATATAGTAGAACAAATAAAATTTAGAGGTGAAAGAGTTAGTGGTAATGAGTACTCATCACCAACTGGAGCTAAAGGATTAATTAAAGAAATTATATCATTTAACTCAAAATATAATTTAAATTATTATTCTGTAAGAGAAAATGGGTGGGAATTTAATACTGGATTTTTAAATGACGAATCACAAAGAGTTCATGATAATAATTATTATCATGCATTTTCTTATTCAATTAAATCTAAAGTACAATTTGATGAATGGAAGGATATTGTAGGGACTTTAAATCACACTACAGGATTTAAAAAATTTAGTGATCTTCAAGTTGAATCTCAACTCCCTGAAGAAAGATCTGATGATTTATCTGTAAGACCTGTAGACGGAACAACGTTATTAGTTGAAATTGTAGGAAAAGAAAGTTTACAATCATTTAATGATTTTGATTTAGCATCTGAAAATTATTTTGCTGCAGAAAAACCTTATTCAGATGAGATTACCTTTAAATCAAGAATATTAACAGACTACTCAGAGTCAGTATCAAATAGAGTTCTTATAATTGATGATTTTAGCAATTTATTTAATAACAATGCAAGATCAACTCCTTATGCTGATGTTTATAGAAATAGATTATCAGATGGAAGAACACAGTTCTTTGTGGCTTATATTCAAGACAGATTATTTACAGGTGAAAGACAAGTAATGATCATAAACACATTGCATGATACAGGTCGTGGTTTAACCATGATGAACCAATATGGTGCAGTTGAGACTACTTTAGATTTAGGATCATTTGATTATGTTATTGATGGTGTTGAATCAGTGCTTAGATTTTTCCCGCATAAATTTACAATTAATGATTATAATGTAATATTATGGTCATATCAAATAGATACAAATCAACTTGGTCTGACAACTTCAAATGTTGCAACTGCAACCACATCCATACCCGCAGAACCTTTTAATCCAGCAACGTCTGAGGGTTTGAATGGATCGTTAGTAAGTATTCAGTCTACATGTGTTTCAGTGGCAGGTGGAGTAGCAGGAACTGTATTTACATTAGCTGGTATTGGAACAACAGTTTCTGGACATAGATCTGCAAAACTATTTGTAAGTGTTGAGGGAAGTGATGGGAGTGTAGAATATGATCAAGTAAGTATTATACATGATGGTACAAACGTTGGATTCCAAGAATATGGACAACTGACAATTCACTCGACTGATTCCTATTCATCAACGGGTAATATTGGTACTTTCTTCCCATTAATTGTTGGTAATGATCTAGTGGTTAGATATACGCCTGAAGCAGGATTAACAACTGCTTTTGTTAACGCAACAGCAATAGGTATTGCTACAGAAGGATATATTGGTATTGGTTCATATGATATGGCTTATGCAGAAATGTCTGCACAAAGCACAGGTATATCTTCGTCATCATCACCAGTTGCAGTGGGTATCGCAAGTTACTCTGATCAATATGATGCTGCATATTGTATAGTTCAAATCGCTGACAAACTGAATGGTAGTTATCAAACATCTGAGGTAATGGTAATCGATGACTATTCAGATGATGATAACATTTATTTAACAGAATTTGGTAATGTCAGAGTTGGAACAGCATATACTGAGCTTGGAGTAATCAGTGGTCGAAGAACAACGGAAAATGTTACTGAACTTACATTTTTACCAAACGTAGGTATTGGTGTATCAATTACAACTTTTTTAAATTCATTAAGAGTCTTAGAAAATACAGATTTACAACCATCTGATGCTACAAGAGATGTTGGTGGTGAATCAGTAAAAGATTTAAGTAATGCTTCTATTGAGAGTGGCTTTGCGATCTATGAAGGAACATTATCATCTATTAAAACTAACTTTGCATTAGAGCATAAAGGTGATCCAATATTTAAAAAACCATATGATGGTTCATCATCTTCTATTATTGACACTTCAACAAATATAATAACACTTCCTAATCATTTCTTTGTAACTGGTCAAGAGGTTTCTTATGGACACACTGATTTTAGAACTGGTTTATCATCTGCCATAGGTATCGCTGCGACTAATTTTCCAACAGTTGGTGTAGGAACCACTACCTTATTACCATCCTCGTTATTTGTAATCAAAAAAGGTGATAATAAAATTCAATTAGCAAGAACCGCTGAAGATGCGTTAAAACAAATTGCAGTTCCTTTAGATTTGACTCATGTTGGTATTGGTACATCTCATTCATTTACAATGAAAGATTCTAATACAAAAGTATTGATAGCAGTTGATAATTATCTTCAGTCACCAATAGCTGGCACATCGTTAACCACAACTCTTGATAGGTCAATAGATAAGGCTCAAGATGTAATTTTCTTCACTGGAATCACATCATTCTTTGGTGCTGATCATGTTCGAGTAAGTAGTGGTAACACAAGTGAAGTAATGAAAATACTTTCTGTTGGAATTGGAACCACCAATGGCATTAAAGTAAGAAGAAACAGATTAGGCACAACCATTGCAGGATTCCCAACAGGATCTTTAGTTGAAAAAATACGTGGTAATTACAATATTGTTGAGAATGAAATAAGTTTCATAGAAGCACCTCCGGGTAAAAATCCCATCGGATCTATTACCAATCCACCTGATTCAAGAGACTTTGTAGGTATTACAACCTCATCAAGTTTCCAAGGAAGAGTATTTACTCGATCTGGTGTTACTGGAGGTGAAAATGAAACCTACAGCACTAATCATCTTTATGATGATCTGACATCTGATTTTAATGGAAGAACAAAAGAGTACGCACTCACTGTTGATAAAGCACAAAAAACAGGAATCGCAACACAACAAGCATTAGTCCTGATTAATGGTATATTACAGGCACCGGGATCAAACGGTGATTTTGAATTAACAACTGTCGGATCTGGAACTACTCTCACATGGACTGGTGCTGCAAGTTCTGTATCGAGAGATGTAAACACTGCAGGAATACCTGTTGGTGGAGTAATTGTTTCTGTATCATCGACTGATGGTTTTGGATACCAACCATTAGTATCTGCCGGTGGAACTGCGGTTGTATCACTAGCAGGAACTATCAATAGTGTAAGCATCGGTAATACAGGATCTGGTTATAGAGCAGACTTACAAACTGTTTCTGTAGGTTTACAAACTGAAGGATTTGATCAATCTGGTATAACAACCATTGGTCTTGCTAATGTTAGTGATGGTCATGTAACTAGCGTAAGTATTACTAATCCACAATTCTTCTACAAACCAAGAGATATCTACAATGTTGGATATTCTTCAATCACAGGTATAACAACTGTAACTACTGCATTTGCACATAACCTATCTGTTGGTAATGAAGTAGTCGTATCTGGTATTGCATTTACTTGTGACTATGCTCCAGCTGTTGGAGTTCAAAGTGCAAATTATGATAATACAACTGGTATTATGACAGTTACTACATTAGCTGCTCACGGTTTATCTGTAACTGGTAAGAGTAGTGATGTAATATTAACTGGTTTAGCATTTACTTGCGGACTTGGTGCTACAGTCAATCACATATATCCAAGAAATAGAGATCGTTTCTTCGATACTGCAATATCAATTGCATCAACAACAGCGACTTCAATTACTTTAGATGTTTCTAAGTCTCCGATTGGTCAACAATATACTCATAGATTTATAGGTGCTGCAAGTAGTGCT
>CENX01167114.1_pt1 | contig 13563 bp, 11 predicted proteins | sample 361321 | NCBI WGS metagenome assembly CENX01 (sample SAMEA2619678, study PRJEB7988) | marine metagenome | isolation source: saline water (ENVO:00002010), including | reverse complement strand
GGTACTTTGGCAAAATGTTTTTGGAGGTTTAGTTTCTTTACTTTTTGCTTTAATACTAATTCCTTATCTGCAAATAATGGGAGCTGCCATAAGCGCCTCGCTTGGACTCGCATCTAGGAATTTATTTGGGGTTTATAAAGTATATTTTTTGTATAAAGAAAACATTTTATTTTTTTGGAGAGACTAATTTTAGTCTTAATATTTTTTGAAGGTATAATTTTAAAATGATCATTTCTCATAAATATAAATTTATCTTTATCAAAACTAGAAAAACTGCTGGCTCCTCTATAGAGACAGATCTAAATAAAATACTCGGTCCAAATGATATTGCTACACCAGTTTGGCCTAGACCAAAAGTTCATACTCCTAAAAATTTCAAAAGAGGTTTCTTTCAAAAGAATTTTAGAGAACATATGCCTGCATCAGAGATAAAGGAGTACATAGGAGGAAAAATTTTTGATGAGTATTTCAAGTTCTGTATCGAAAGAGAGCCAGTAGATAAATGTTTAAGCTTTTACAATATGAAGAAGTCAAGAAGTGAAAAGTTTGGATATCTTTTTAAAAGATCAAATAATGGTTTTAGAAGAAATATGAGTTTTGAAGATTGCATGTATAAAAAAATTATTCCGAATGATGTAGAAAAATATACGTCAAGTGAGGGTGAGCTTTTAGTGGATGAGATTTTAAAATATGAGGAACTTCCATATAACATAATTGATATCTCTCAAAGGCTAGGTTTTAACTTTAGCCTGAAATCAAAAGAAAAAGTTGGAAATTATGAGAAAGATTTTGTAAGTGAATCCTTAAGAGAGAAAATTTATGGATACTTTGAGGACTCTTTGAGATTTACCAACTACAGCAAATATAAGAATTAGTTCTAAAAATGAAGATAATTCACATCATAGAGGCATCTGCTACTGGAACTCTTTCAATGGCTTCGCTATTAGCAAATCTTCAATCAAAGGATGGCTCTAGCGTTGAAGTTATATACTCTGCAAGAGATGATACTCCTAGAGACTTTCCTCAATTATTTGAGCAAAAAATAAAATTAACACAGATTCAGATGTTCACAAACATTGAAAAAATAAAATCAATTTTTTATATAAGAGAGATCTTGATCAATGAAAATCCAAAAGTTGTAATTATGCATTCTTCCTTTGCAGGTTTTTTAGGGAGGTTAGCCTCGGTATTTATTTTAAAAGATTCAAAATTTTTTTATATTCCTCACTGCATTTCTTTTATGAGAAAAGATATTAACTTAATTAAGAAATGCCTTTTTATTATTTTTGAGTGGATTGGATCTATCAAGAATGCAACTTTTATTGCATGTTCAAAGAGTGAGCAAATAGAAATTAAAAAATATGTACCTTTTAGAGAATGCATGGTTATCGAAAATGCAGTGGGTAATATTATTTCAGAAGATAGAAAAGAAGGTAATGAAATTGAAATAGTTACTGTAGGTAGAATTAGTCCTCAAAAGAATCCAAAAGACTTCTTAAAGATATCTGCTCTGGTTAAGAAAGAGTTACCCTCAGTAAAATTTATATGGATAGGTGATGGAGACGAAAGAGAAAAAAGAATTCTTCAATCCAATAATATTGAAGTTACGGGATGGCTTTCAAAAAGTGAAGTCATTAAAAAGTTGTTATCTGCAACTCTCTATTTATCTTCAGCAAAATGGGAAGGAATGCCAGTATCTTTAATAGAAGCAATTTATGCGAAACTTCCAATAGTAGCCTCTAATTGTGCCGGCAACATAGATGTAATTAATCCTAATCAAACAGGTTGGATTTATAGAAATAATGAAGAAGCTGCAAAAATTATTTTATTGGCAGTTAGAGATAATACAGTTGCAAAAAAGCGCGCTTTAAATGCTTATAACGAAGCTACCTTGAGATATAATGAAGATAGATATTTTTCAGAATTTAAGAACTTAATTAATACAAATATATGAAAACCGCTATTATTTTTGGAGGTACTGGTTTTATAGGAAGTTTCTTTGCTAGACATTTAATGGAAGATTTAAATTACTCTAAAGTATTTTTATATGATTATGAATCTTTTTCAGAAAAAGATTCAAATTATAGAATTAATATGTTCAATAATGATCAAGATATTGAATTTATTAGAGGCGATGTAAGAGAAGAAATTAAATGGATGCCTAGTCAAAGTGTTGACTTGATTGCTAACTTTGCAGCTATCCACAGAGAACCAGGCCACGAAGATTTTGAATACTTTGAATGCAACATCCTTGGTGCAGAGAATGTTTGTGCTTGGGCAGAAAGAGTAAATTGCAAACACTTAATATTTTCAAGTTCAATTGCTCCATATGGTCCAAGCGAGGATCCAAAAGATGAGAACTCAATTCCTGTTCCTATAACTCCTTATGGATCATCAAAACTTGTAGCAGAAAATATTCATCAAACCTGGCAATCAAAAGATACCTTAACAAGAAAGTTGGTAATTATTAGGCCTGGGGTTGTCTTTGGTCCAAGTGAGGGTGGGAATGTATCTAGATTAATAAAGGCAGTCTTAAATAGATACTTTGTTTATACAGGCAATAAAAATACTCGAAAAGCTGGAGTTTACATAAAAGAACTATGTAATGCCCTTATTTGGGTTTTTGAAAGTGAAAAAGCAAAAAAAGATGGCGTTACTTTATTTAACATCACTATGAATCCAGGACCATCGATAAGAGACTATGTTGAATCTATCGCTAGAATTGAAAAAAAAAGAGTTTTTGTGCCAAATTTACCATCAACTTTTCTTATCATCATTGCTACTATTTTAGATTTTTTCCTGAGCATATTTAAAATAACTCACCCTTTTAGCCCTTTAAGGATCCGGAAACTCACTCGTTCAAATAATATTATTCCATCCTATTTAATAAACAATAAATACAAATATAAATACAGTCTTGATAGCGCATTAAAGGATTGGAAAAACGAATGCCCAGAAGAATGGGGTTAATTTTTACATTTAAAGATGATTAAATTTATTGAACTAAGCAAAGAAGAACCGTTTGAGATTTTAAAGAAAAAATATCACGAAGCATTGGATTCAGATCAAAAAGCTATAAATGCATTGGCTATTTCATCGTTTTCAACAACAGCCAAAGAAGTTGATTCAAGATATGTAAATCTAAAGTATATAATTGATAATGAATTTATTTTTTTTACAAATTATAAATCTCCAAAATCAAAACAATTTGAGGAACACCATCAGGTTTCAGCTTTACTTTTATGGGACAAAATCAAAACTCAAATTAGAATTAAAGCAAATATATATAAAGTTAAAGAACAATTAAGTGATAAACATTTCGCGACAAGATCACATAAAAAAAATGCTCTTGCAATAAGTTCAAATCAATCAAATGAAGTTAATTCATTTCAGATTGTAAAAAATAAATTTGAACATCACCTTAATAACTCAGATTTAACTAAGCGACCAAACTTTTGGGGAGGTTTTGCATTCAGACCATACAGTTTTGAGTTTTGGACTGGAAATGAAAACAGACTCAATAAAAGAGATAGATACATATATGATAAAGAAAAATGGATTCATTCAATTTTAGAGCCTTAGGATTGTTTAAAAAAATCTATTTTTGTTATAGAATCCATCTCTAAATGATACATCTCTATTCCACTAATTATTCTTCTGGTACAAGAACATAGCTATTAAGAAAAAAAACTCAGTCTATATAAACAATAAGATAAATGCAGATACTGTAATGCTTATTGATTCTGACGGTGAAAAGCGTGGACTAATTTCTTTTGATGAAGCAATTGCTTCTGCAGAGGATCAAAATCTAGATCTAGTTCAAGTATCTCCAAAGGGATCAGATCCGGTAGTTTGCAAGATACTGGATTATGGTAAACATATTTTTGCAAAAAAGAAAAACTCTACTGGCACTAGAACTAAATCAAAAAGAAAATCGGTTAAGGAAATAAAATTCAGACCTTCTACAGATGTCGGTGACTACAATATAAAAATAAAAAAAATAAAAAGCTTTATTCTTAACGGAGATAAGACTAAAATAAGTGTCCGATTTAGGGGGAGAGAGATACTCAACAGTGATTTAGGGCTTGAATTGCTCAAAAATATCAGCGCTGAGCTAGATGATATCTCGCAGGTCGATCAAGAACCTTCCTTGGAAGGTAGGCAGCTTTTGATGGTCCTATCACCTCTTAAAAAGAGTAATTAAAAATGGGATACAAGTTAAAAAAACATTCTGGTGCTTCAAAGCGCTTCAAAAAGACTGGATCTTCTCTAAAGAGCAGAAGCGCCAATAGAAATCATATATTGAGTAAGCAATCAACTAAACGAAAAAGACATAACAGAGGCTTAAATAAACTTGGTGGAACTGTTTTAAAGATGGCTACCAAATTGACGAGAACATAGTATGCCAAGAGTTAAAAAATCATTACAAGCAAAATCAAGACATAAAAAAGTCCTCAAAGCTACCAAGGGTCACTATGGCGCTAGAAGTAGGTTATATAAAACTGCAAAACAATCACAAATTAAGTCACTTCAGTATGCATTCAGGGATAGGAGAAATCGAAAAAGAGATATGAGAGCTTTATGGATTTCTAGAATTAGTGCTGCTTCAAGAGCAAAGAATGTTCCATACTCTCAATTAATTAATGCCTTGCATAAAAAAGATATTCTATTGAATAGGAAAATACTTTCTGATCTCGCCATAAATGATGCTTCTTCTTTTGAAAAGATTTTAGAGACTGCAATTAGCTGAATCTAATGTCTTCACCAGACAAAATAATTACACCAGAATTAATTAAAGAGCTTGGAACTCAACATCCTGTAAATCAAACTACAAACTTTATTCTAGAACTCCTTGAAAGTTTTGGATTTAGTCAGGTTCATGGGCCAGAGATTGAATCAGAAAAATTTAATTTTGATATGTTAAATATTAAAGAATCACATCCGGCAAGGCAGATGCATGATACTTTTTATATTGATAATAAATCTAATGTTCTTAGAACTCACACTTCACCAGTTCAAATCAGAAGCATGCTTAATTCTAAACCACCACTCTCCTTGGTATCAGCTGGGAAAGTTTATAGGAAAGATGATGATGCAACACATTTACCAATGTTTCACCAAATTGAAGGCATTCATCTAGATAAAGACATCACCTTTTCGAATCTAAAATATATGATTCATAAAATAGTATTTTCTATATTTGGTAGTAGTATTAAAATCAGATTTAGACCATCTTATTTCCCTTTTACTGAGCCATCAGCAGAGGTTGATATACTTTCTGATGAAAAAAAATGGGTTGAGATTCTTGGTTGCGGGATTATAAATCCAGTTGTATTGGAAAACTGTAATATAGATTCTGATAAATATAGTGGCTTTGCTTTTGGACTAGGCGTAGAAAGAATTGCAATGATAAAGTATGGCATAAGTGATATCAGAGATTTCTATAAGTCGAATTTAGATTTTTTAGACCAGTTTAAATGAAATTAATTTATAAAGATCTTTTTAACTTTCTTGAGAAGCGTCCGTCAATAGACGAGCTTTCAGAAAGATTATTTCAATTAGGACATGAACATACAATAGATGGAGAAATCCTTGATATGGAATTTACCCCTAATAGAGGCGACTGCTTATCTTTGATTGGTTTAACTAGAGAATTGAATACTTTCTTTGGACCATGCATCAATCCTGAAATATATGAAGAAAAAATAGAAAATCTTGAACTAAATTTTGAGAACTTATCTCCAGAGGATTGCCCAAAGATTTCCTTTCTTGAGATAGAAGTTGCTGATGTGGTTTCATCCTATAAGCCTTATTTAGAAAACTATTTTAGTAAACTTGATATAAAAAAGAACAACTTTTTTACTGATATATCAAATTACATTTCCTATGAGATGGGTCAACCCACACATTGTTATGATGCTGATAAAATAAATAGCGGCATTGTATTTGAAAACAAAAATTGCACCTCCAGATTTAAAACTCTCTTAGACTCAGAAATTCAACTTGAAGGCAGAAATTGTATTTTCTCAATGGGAGATGAGGTAATAAATCTTGCAGGCGTAATGGGAGGAGCTTCAACATCTTGTTCAGCTAATACTAAAAAAGTAATAGTTGAATGCGCTTTTTTTAAACCTGAATCTATTATAGGTAAATCACTTAAATATAATTTAAATTCGGAGGCTTGTCATAAATTTGAAAGGGGTGTGGATATTGAGTTTCATGAAAAGGTTCTTAGAAGGTTTGTTAAAGTTGTTTTAGATCATTCAAATATCATAAAAGTAAGAATGAAGACATTTGACTATGAAAGAAAGTTTAAAAATATTGAAATCGAACTTAATCATAATATTGTAAATAAAATCTTAGGCACCAATATAGGCTTAGATCAGTATAAAGGCTATTTAACAGATTTATGCTTTTCAGTAACTGATAAAATAATTGTTCCTTCTTTCAGGCATGACATAAAGACCCAAAATGATGTTTCTGAAGAAATTGCTCGTATCATAGGATATAACAATATTGACAACGATCCAATAAAGGAAATCTTCTCAGATCAAACTGAATCAAATGATAATTCATCTAAAATAAGATCTTTTTTAACTAAAAATGGATTTACGGAGGTTATTAACTTTCCATTTACGGAGGAGTCAGGTTCTGATTCAATTAAGATAGATAATCCACTTGATACAAATAAAGAGTTTTTGAGAACTTCTCTTCAAGATGCATTAATAAATAACCTTATCTATAATGAAAGAAGACAAAAAGATTCAATCAAGATTTTTGAAATCTCTGATGTTTACTCTAACGATGAGAGCAAAAGCAACATCCGTCAACGAAAGCTTGGAATAATTGCATCAGGAAGACTTGGACATAATTATGAAGAGTTTTCAAAAAAGATAGATGATGAATATCTTCAAAGCGTTCTTAACAATAAAAAACATAATATGAATTTGAATGTTAGAGAAATCAATAGAGAAAAACTGAATACTAAGGTCAAGAATAAGATTTATTATATAGAGGAATCAATTGATGATATATCTGATCATTTTTATGATAATTTTGATTCTAATAAAGCTTCTATAATTTTTAAAAAAGTTGAAAAGATATCTGATTTTCCATCCAGTAGTAGAGATTTTTCTTTTTCGATTAAAAACTCATCAAAAGTAAATGAAGTTATTGATATAGTAGAAAATATTTCTGACGAAGATTTAAAAAAATGTTTTATGTTTGATTTTTTTAATAATGAAAAAGCTGGAGTTATTAAAATTGGATATAGGTTTATCTTTCAGTCAGCTACGAAGACTTTATCCGAAAGTGAGATTAACAAAAAAATTGATAAGTTTTTGGATCCCATACTTCAAATTGAAGGCCTTTCAATCCCTGGAATGTAGGATTTTTTTATCTCATATCCAATACATTTTATTAAAACAATTTATAATATGAATTTTAGAGGACAATATGAACTTTTATTTTAGATTCTTATTTTTGCTTATTTTCAGTTTTTCGTTCTCTCTGGCATCACAAGATATCAGCCCAGAAATTTTATCTAAGCTATCTTCTGAACAAGTTGAAGCACTAATAGGAAATAAATCTGCACCAGTCCAAATTTCGCAGCCAAAACCAGTAGTCACCGAAAGTCTTCAGAATACATCAAATTTAAAAGATTTTAACAAAATTGATGGAGAAAAGTATGGCTATAAATATTTTTCAACGATACCTACATCAATATCCGCTGTTGGTGATTTGCCTTTACCCAATGAATATAAAATATCACTTAAAGATCAATTTACAATTATTCTTTCTGGCTCTAGAGACGCTATTTTTGATCTAAGTGTTGAATTAGATGGAACAATTCTTTTTCCTGAACTTGGACCAGTCTCAGTTATTGGCGAAACTCTAGAACAAGTAAGAAATAAGCTTAAAAACCTCGTAAATCAGTCTTATATCGGAGTCAACATAGATTTATCAATAAAAAATCTAGCTGCGAAGAAAGTTACAATTGTGGGCGCAGTAAAGAATCCAGGCTCATATTTGGTTAATCCTTTTAGCACTATATCAAGTGCATTAGCATACTCTGGTGGAATTTCTGAAATAGGCACCTTAAGAGCAATCAAGCTAATTAGAACTAGCGGTGAAGAATTTGAATTTGATTTATATAAACTATTAATAAATGGAGATAGATCTCAGGATGTAACAATAGAAGCAGGCGATGTAATATTGATTGATCCTGCAAAACATTTTATTCGTCTAAAAGGAGAAGTTAAAAGACCCGCAATTTATGAGATTCTTGATAATGAAACCTTAGAAGATTTAATTAATTTTGGGCTTGGCCTTAAAATGATAGCAAATAAGTCTAACATCAATCTTTCTGTTCTAGACATACAATCATCATCGGTTATTGACATGCAAGCGACCGGACTGGAATCAAACTTAAAAAATGTTCTAGAAGTGAATGTATATCCTTATATCAATAAGACTAACTCTGGAGTTTTTGTTTCAGGGGCAATCAAGGAACCAGGATTTTATAGTTTAAATGAATTCAGAACATTGGAAGAGCTAATAAATAATCTTGAATTTATAGATGTTTATCCCTGGTTAGCAGTTTTAGAGCAGTTTGATGATGATAATCTCATTAAGTCATCAACCTTATTTAGTCTTAAAGATAAGAGCACCTATGAATCCGTAGATCTATTAGAGGGATCAAGAGTATTTTTTACATCTCTTGAGGAAAGAACCTTTCCAGTATCTCCACAATCATCTAATTTGATAAGTGACTATCGACTTCAGTTGCAACTGAAAGATGAAAAATTTTCATTACCTGTAACAGGAACTTTCCAACTAAATTCACTTTTGAGTTTTTTGGGTTTAGATTTATCAGATATTACTTATGATGCAACATATATTAGCCCCCTAGACAACATAGTAATTACTGATGACTATCGTAATATGGAATTTGATGCCAAGAAATATCATACTATTATTTTTAGAGCACCTATAAATGATCTGATCAGCGTTAGCATATCTGGTCGAGTCGAATATCCAGGTACTTATACTCTTGAATCTGATGCCACTATTGAGGATCTTTATAAACTAGCAACTTTAAAAGATGATGCTTATACAAGTGGTATTATTTTTACCAGAGAATCAGTACGACAAAGACAGCTAGATGCAATTGCAGACTCAAGAAAGCTTATAAATGAAGCCATATTGATTAATATACAAAAAGGTAATGACGTTGGTGATGTGAGCTTGATCAAAAATCTTTCAGAATCGTCTATTGAACCTGATAATTTAGGAAGAATTGCCGGAGATTTTTCTCCAAATAATAAGAGAGCAATTAAAACTATCCTTTTCTCAGGTGATAGTTTAAGAATTCCCAAAAATCCCAATGTAATAAATGTGTTGGGTTCAGTTCTTAATCCTATTGCATTTGAGTATGACGAAAAACTTTCAGTACGAGATGCCATTTCTTTGGCTGGCGGTTTTCAAGATTATGCTGATGAGTCAAAAATATATGTTATTAGATCAAATGGCATTATCGAACCTTTACCTAGGAATATTTTTTCTAGGAATAGTATTAAGCTGATTCCTGGAGATACAATTGTAGTTCCAAGACAGTTAATTATTAATGATAGAGCTTTGAGCTTCATATTGCCTTTTACTAAAATTCTTTCTGATCTTTCTTTTTCAGCCGCTGCTTTGGAAACTCTATCAAATAGAAATTAATTTTTTTCAAAGTGAATTATTTGATTTTTAATTTCTCATTTCTAATCCTGCTTATGAGTTCTTTAACCATTCAAACCGATAGTTTCTCATATAATTCCTATAATAATCATGGCGTAATTGGCCTAATTAACACACCAAGTGCTAGATTTTATAATGAATCAGTATATGGAATTACTGCATATGCTGGTGATCCTGACAATAAAATAACACTGACAAGTTCACCATATGACTGGCTTGAAGCATCTTTTTTTTATACCAGTTTGGATGATAGCGAGATTTGCAGGGAAGCAGATCAGCAAATTTTTTGTCAAACTTATAAAGATAAAGGTTTCAATTTCAAGTTAAGGCTAAAAGAGGAGGGCAAATTACCTGCTATTGCTTTGGGCATTAATGATCTTGGAGGAACTGGTTTATACAGATCTGAGTACTTAGTTGCTAGTTATGGGATCAACAATATTGATGTTCATTTCGGCATTGGCTGGGGAAACATGAATGGCTCAGATTTGAGCTTTAAAAATCCATTCAGATATTTATCCAGCAGATTTGATAAGAGGGGTGAAGGTTTTGGGAGTGCCGGAGCATTAAATACCTCAAGTCTTTTTGCCGGTCAAGATGCATCACCTTTTTTTGGAATTTCATATGCTCCAAATAATAGACTGCTTTTAAAAGTTGAAAATGATCCTACAAGAGTCAGCGACAATATAATTACAGACATAGTGGGTTATGACCTTCGTAAAGAAAATGATTTTTCATTTGGTATTGATTACAAGATCACTAAAAATTTTTCAGTAGGAATATCTAATGAAAGAGGGGGCTTCACCTCTCTTAGGTTCATATATAAAAATGATCCTAAGATAGATAAACCAAGTTACCGATATAAAAAGGCAATCACTAAACCCGATGATGATAAATACAAAAAGTTTTTAAAAAACCTTAGAGAGAATGGGTTAGGAGTCAATAAAATTTTGGAGACATCCTCTTCTATAGGACTTGAGCTCACCCAATTCATGCATCCAAATTTAGATATAGTTGAAGAAATTATTTATGCAGCTGCATCTGATTCAGGGATTGACAAAGAAATTAAAACAGATTTAAAAATTGTTGATTTAGATGTCATTTCTCAAATTGATCAAAATTTTTCTAGTGAAGCAAAGACCATTTACGAGAGAAAAAGATCCTCAAATTTTTCATCAACCAATAATATAGTTTTCAGACCATTTCTAGCATCCCGAGAAGAGTTTTTTAAGGGGGCTTTATTGATTGAGAATAATAGCGAATTTGTAATAAGAGATAATTTACTATTCTCAAGCAACCTTAAATACTCCATAGCTGATAATTTTGATGATCTTGTTTTAGGTCCGGTTGATACTTATCCAGCTCAAGTAAGATCAGATATAAAAAATTATTTAAAAAATTTTAGTGAGAGAGTAATTATTGGTAGAGCCCAACTTGATTACTATTTAACACCAAAGAAAAATAATCATGTTATGTTCACTGCAGGTATTTTAGAAGAAATGTTTTCAGGTGCTGGATTTGAGTATTTGTATTTTAATCCAGAAAAAAGTTATGCACTTGGATTTGAGGTGTTTGATGTTGTGAAAAGAGATTATGATTTGAGATTCAATAATATGGATTATAAAAATGTTGTTGGATCTTTTAATTTTTATTACCGAAATTATAATTTCATACCATTTGATATGGAATTAACTTATGGTGAATATCTAGCTGGTGATGAAGGAATTACTATAGATCTCTCGAGATCGTTCCCAAATGGAACAAAATTTGGTATCTTCGCATCTTTTACCGATGTCTCATCAGAGCAATTTGGAGAGGGCTCTTTTGATAAAGGGATCTACTTTAATATTCCGGTATTTGGAAATTCAATTAATTATTCTTGGAGACCTCTTACGAAAGATCCAGGTGCTAAATTAGTAAGAAAAAATAAATTGCATGATCTTTTAGTAAGATTTAAGCCAATAAACTGATTTTTATGTCTTTATTTTTTACATAAAAATTAAATTATGTGTATAATTTATTCAAATTTCTAAATGTTCATTGTTTTTAATAAAACTTACATGCATAATTTAATTTTGGAGAATCCTTAATTACATGAAATATTTCTACAGCACGCTTTTTTTGTTATGTATTGTATTGTTTAACACAAACATTCAAGCTAATTCAGCTTTAATCACGGATGATAACATTAGTGAAATTACAGAAAGATTAGATAATCTATCTACCGTCGAGCTTGTTGAGAGAAGAAATCTCATATTAAAATCTTTAGAGGAGGAGGATGACTCAAATTCTCCTATTGTTCTTGGCAGCAGACCTCAAAGATTACTTGAACTATCAATAATTGAGCAATTGCTTATTCTTGCGGGAGTTATTTTGGTTGAGAATATTACTGAGGATTCTACAACACCACCTGACACAGTCTCACCTGTAATAACTGTTCTTGGAGATAACCCTGCTATTGTTGAATTGGGGGATGCTTATGTTGATGCTGGTGCTACAGCAGATACTGGTGAAAGTGTCGTTACTATTGGAAATGTAGATACAAATACTGTTGGTACATATATTATTACTTACACAGCAACCGACTCTGCAGGCAATATTGGAACTGCAACTAGAACAGTAAATGTTGTTGATACCATAGCTCCAGTAGTTACTCTAATTGGTGCAGCTACTGTTACTGTAGAGCTAGGAGATACTTATACTGAACTGGGCGCAATAGCTAATGATGCCACTGGAACTGTTACAGTTGTTACCACTGGAACAGTAGACACTGATACAATTGGCTCATATATAGTTACATATACATCAACTGATGCTTCCGGTAATGTGGGAATTATATCCAGAACAGTTAACGTTGTTGATACGACAGCTCCTACAATTAATTCACCATCCACTTTTACAGTTGTTGAAAATCAAACCTCAATTGGAACAGTTGAAGTTTCTGATGCTGGAGATGTTTCATTCTCAGTAACAGGATCAGATATTATCGTCATTGATCAAAATGGTGTTTTATCATTTATTACTGCACCAGACTTTGAATCGCAAACATCTTACACGATAGTTGTAACGGTTACTGACGCAAGTGGAAATACAGTATCTCAAGAAATCACAATAAATATAACGAATGATCCTGATGACGATGATGATGATACTGGAACAGGAACTGGTACAGGTACAGGAACATCAACAGGCACTGGTACCGGGACTGGAACTGGAACATCCTAATTCTTGACTGTTACAAAAAAAACTCTTTCAGGCAATATTACAAAAAAGCTAAATTTATCTAAAATAGATAGCGCAAAGCTCTTAAATCTATTTATTAGTTTCTTAATTGAAAATCGTTCGAAAAATATAAATATCAATAATTTTGGTAGATTTACGCTTAGAAATACTCCTGAAAGGTTAGGTCGAAACCCAAAAAGTGGTCAGGAATATATTATAAAGCCAAGAATAAAACTCTCCTTCAAACCTTCTGATCAAGTAAAAAAGAACATAAACTAAGTATTGGTCGGGATGGCCGGATTTGAACCGACGACCACCACACCCCCAGTGTGGTGCGCTACCAGGCTGCGCTACATCCCGAATTAATATTATCTATTGTTATATAATAACTTTTCAGAATGAAAAAAATAAGTCTAATAGAGTGTAAAGCTGGAAGATTCGAAGGCATATATAACAATGAGTGTCATAAATTTTTTGGCATACCTTATGCAAAATATGAACATAGGTGGAGTGAGTCAACTCTGATTGAAGATGAATTAATATTTCAAGCTTCAGGAAAAGGCAATTCAGCGCCCCAAACTCGATCTGATGATCAAGCTCAGA
>CENX01212472.1_pt1 | contig 13588 bp, 12 predicted proteins | sample 361321 | NCBI WGS metagenome assembly CENX01 (sample SAMEA2619678, study PRJEB7988) | marine metagenome | isolation source: saline water (ENVO:00002010), including | reverse complement strand
TGTTAATCAGTGGGTCACTGGTTCGAGCCCAGTTCGGGGAGCCACTTCTCACTAGTCGTGCAATTTATCTTTTAAGTATTCAATCTGAAGGGTCGTCATATATGCTGACTGCTTAAGATTTGCTGCAGCAGAGTGCCCTCCTTCTATATTTTCGTAATAAATTACTTTATGTCCTTGATCTAACATTTTCTTAGCCATCTTTCTTGCGTGGCCAGGATGAACTCTGTCATCTTTAGTTGAGGTATAGAAATAAATTTCTGGATAGCTTTTGTCAGCAAAGACATTTTGATATGGAGAATACTTGCTAATGAAGCTCCATTCATCTGGATTATCAGGATCACCATATTCATCAACCCATGATGCACCAGCGAGCAGCTTGTCATAACGGTACATATCCAATAATGGAACAGCACATATGACTGCATTAAATAAATCAGGTCTTTGGGTGACTACTGCTCCAACCAATAAACCGCCATTTGAACCACCCCTAATTCCAAGATGACTACTTGATGTTATATTTTCACTAATTAATGTCTCAGCTACTGCAATAAAATCATCATAAGCACGTTGTCTATTTTCTTTGAGAGCTGCCTGATGCCATTTTGGTCCAAACTCTCCCCCACCACGAATATTTGCAATGACATAAACTCCACCTGAATCAAGCCATTGTCTTGCAAACGAACCTAAATAAGATGGAGTTTGTGATATTTGAAAGCCTCCATAACCATAAAGTAAAGTTGGGTTCATGGAATTTTTTTCCATATCACTATTTGAAACTTGGAAGTATGGGATTGAAGTTCCATCTGCTGAAGTTGCATAAAGTTGCTCTACATTATATTTTTCTGGAGCAAATTTCTCAGGTAAAGATTTTATCTTTTTAAAATCCTTTGATTCATTTGCATAGTAAAGTGCTGAAGGTTCAGTAAAACTTTCAGCATTAATAAATACATGGTCAGACCATTGATCTACACTAGATATTGATAATGCAGCATTACCAAAACTTCTAATTTCACTTTCTTTCCAATTAGGGCCAACTTTTTCAAAATGTAAAATCTTCCCATTGATATTATCTAGAATATTTACATAAATCTCATCTTCAGCTATTCCAACACTTCTAAGGAATCTCTTATCTGTAGGAGTAAAGATTAACTCTATTGAATCATCAGTAATATTTTGATTTAAAGCGTCTTTAATATTGACAGCAACTAGAGAGCCTGATGTATAGCCTTTCCAATCTTGATCTAAACTTAAAATTAGTGAGCCTTGAAATGTTCCATTAACATCCATCCTTAGTGGGAGATCTAATTTAACCAATTCATCTCCATTCATTAGATACAAGACTTTTGTAAAGAAAGTTGGCCCCTCAAGTACGCCAAAATGATTGCCATCCGGTCTAACTGAAGAAAAAGGAAAGCTAAATATCTTTTCATAAGTGCCTTCAAAAATAGTCGCGGCTTCACTTAAAGGTTCTCCTCTGCTCCAAACTCTTACTTCTCTTGGATAGCCAGATTCATTCATGCTGCCCTCTCCAAAATCTGTAGCAACCATTATTTGATTTTCATTTAACCAGCCTAAATACTGTTTAGATTCTGGTGTATTAAAACCATCATCAACAAATGCTTTATTTACTAAATCAAACTCTCTTACAACGACAGCATCTTTGCCCCCATAGGAAAGCCTTAATAAGCATCTTTGAAAATCTGGTGCTAAACAGTCGACACCTTTATAAACCCAATTCTGCTCTTCTTTTTTTGCTAATTCATCTATGTCAAGAACAGTCTCCCAAACTGGATTATCTGTTTGGTACGATTCTATTGAGGTTTTTCTCCATAATCCGCGAACATTTTTTTCATCACGCCAGAAGTTATACATTTCTCCACCCATAACGTAGGCATAAGGTATTCTGTCATTCGATTGATATTCTTCTAATAATTCATCATAAGTTTTGGCAAAACTATCTGATTCAGCATACCGAGATTCTGTTATTTCATTTTGTTCTTCAACCCAGTCTAAAGCATCTTCGCCTTCAACCTCTTCAAGCCATATATAAGGATCTGTAGTATCAACTACTATTTCTTTTTCTTGGCTGCAACCAACTACTAATAACGATAAAAAAATAAGTACGATTCTTTTCATAATTTAATTTTAAGTGTTTTATTGATTTTTCCATAATTTTGAAAAAAGATTTATTATCAAGCTATGTCTATAGCCTTCGTTTCTGATTTACATCTTGAGCCTATTGAAAATAAAAGGGTTAAAGTTTTCTTTCAATTTCTAAATAATGCAGTTAATAAATATGAAGAGCTATATATTCTCGGAGATTTTTTTGAATATTGGATTGGAGATGATGATACGCAATCAGTCAATAAACTGATAATGCAAAAGTTAAAAACCGCATCGAATAATGGTCTTAAAATATATTTTATTCATGGCAATAGAGATTTTCTAATTGGTTCAGAATTTGAATCTGAAACGGGTGTAAAAATTCTAGCAGATCAGCATACTTTCAATATTGGAGAGAAAAAAATAATGATTTCTCATGGTGATGCTTTCTGTGTTGATGATGTTGAATATCAAGAAATGAAAAGAGAAATTAGATCTGACTCATGGAAAAAAGATTTTCTTACTAAATCAATTAGTGAGAGAGTTGATTTTGCAAACAATCTTAGAACAAAAAGTTCTGAAAGAAATAGTAATAAACCAGAAAATATTATGGATGTTAATGATAATTACGTTCTAGAAGTAGTTCGGAGGGAGAAAATTGATATTCTAATTCATGGGCATACACATAGACCTGCGGTTCATAAGCTGGAAAATTCATCAATTAGAGCTGTTTTAGGAAGCTGGGAAGAAGAAGGATGGGTTGCAGATTATATTGAAGGAAATATAAAACTTACCTCTTTCCCTATATGAGGATTTAATATAATATACTGTATATACATACAGTATATTATATGTTTTCTGGTAAGAAGATAGGGAGTACCTTTTCCCATAAAAAACAAAAACACTCTGGCTTTCCCAGTCCAGCAAGTGATTATATTGAAAATCCAATAGATCTTAATCAGCTTCTTATAAAAAGGCCTAGCGCTACATTTCTTATGCGATTTAAGGGAGAGGGAATGCTGCTGTCAGGCATAAAAGAAGACTCAATATTAGTTATTGATAGAAGTTTAGAACCGAAAAATGGAGATATAGTGGTAGCTTCAATTGGTGATGAATTCTTCTGCCGAAAAATCATTATAGGAAGAAAAAAATTATTAGTAACAAATTGCTTAAATAATAAAACTAAAGATCTAGACAATCTTATTGACTTAGAAATTCTAGGAGTTGTCAGTTCATCAATAAATATTTACTGATGTTTGCATTGGTAGATTGCAATAGTTTTTATGCATCCTGTGAGAAAATATTTAGACCAGATCTAAAAAATAAAGCTATTGTTGTTTTGAGCAATAATGATGGCTGTGTTATTGCTAGATCAGCTGAAGCTAAAAAAATGGGCATAAAAATGGCTCAACCATGGTATCAGGTTAAAACTCAGTATTTATCTAATGGCGGCATAGCTTTTTCTTCAAATTATGAATTCTATGCAGACATCTCAAATAGAGTAATGAATACGTTAACTGAAATGTGTCCAGAGATAGACATATACAGCATAGATGAAGCATTCTTAGATTTAAGATCATTTAAAAGAAATATAGATCTAGTTAGGCTCTCCTATGATTGTAGAAAAAGAATTAAAAAATGGGTTGGAGTCCCTGTGAGTATAGGTATAGCTCCCACAAGGACTCTATCAAAATTAGCAAATAAAGTAGCAAAAGATGATAAAAGATTTGAGGGAGTTGCAGTATTTGAAAGAAAGGAAGTTACTAATTATTTATTAAAAAAAACTGATATTACTGATGTTTGGGGCATTGGTAGAAAGTTATCAAAAAGATTAAAAGAGATAGGAATTAATAATGCCTTTGAATTAAGTAAATTAGATCCTCGACTAGCTGGAAATAATTTTAGTGTGGTTTTAGAAAAAACTATTAGAGAGCTCAGGGGCGAGCCATGCATAAATCTTAATAATATTAATGAGCCTAAAAAACAGATAATGGTTAGCAGAAGTTTTGGTAAAGGGGTAACCTCAAAAGATATATTGCATGAAGCTGTAAGCTTTCATGCAAACAGAGCTGCAGAAAAATTAAGGCATGAAAAACAGAAGTGTAGATTAATAACTGTTTTTATAAGATCGAACAGATTTAGTAATAGGGTGAAACAGATATATGCATCCAAGCATATTAACTTGATACACCCTACGAGTGATTCTCGAATTATAGTTAAGAGTGCAAATCAAATATTAAACATGATACACAAAGAAGGTTATGAGTATTCTAAAGCAGGTGTGCTATTAAGTGATTTCGTAAATAATTTTGGCTATCAGATGTCTCTATTTAACAGAGTAGCAGATACAGCTTCATCAGAAAGGTTAATGGAAACTGTAGATCAAATTAAATTGAGAGAAATAGCAAAAATTGGCTTTGGAAATCTAGGTTTCAGAAATACCTGGAAAATGAAAAGACAAATGAAGTCAAAAAGATATACAACAAATATCAATGAGATACCTTTGGTTAAGTAACAGATTCTCCGACAATATATCTTTCATAATGAGCTAAAGATAATTCAAAGAATTCTTGATTGATATCTTCTTTTATTCTAGGTAGTGGGATATTCAAAAATTCACTTTTAACAGAGATTCCCACGTCTTCTAAATCTATATCTTCAGTAGTAAATGTTCTAAAAAGATCAAATACCCAACATAATGGATCTAATTCCTGATTGAAGGATATATTCGCTTCTTTTAGCTTGTTTTTTAATTTTTTGGAATCAGTGATAGTAAATTTATCTTTTAAAATAGTGATTTTGAATTTCTGCAATCTCTCGTTAACAAGACTTTTTTCAGCATCTGAATACTTGATCCAGCCAGTAACCTCATGACTAAACCTTTTACAGCCTCTACAAATATGATCTCCATATGAAGTTGAGCATACTCCAATACAAGGTGTCCTTTTTATTAGTTTATTTGACATTACGTTTACTGATTCTTTCTATTAAGATAACTTAGATGTAGAATTGTGATCAAATTTTTTAATGATTATGTTGCAAGGATATTATGATGAGAGTAAAAAAAGAGAGAAGGATGGTTTACCACCTCTCCCTTTAACTGCTCAAGAAGTACAAGAAATAGCCAATGCTTTTGAAAGTAGCTCTGGCAATGTAGAGCTATTGAATCTTATTGAAAATGAAGTTTCTCCAGGAGTGGATGAAGCAGCATATGTAAAAGCAGCTTTTTTGAAGGATTTAGCCTTAGAAGAAACTAAAACAGACTTAATTACGCCTCAGAAATCAATTGAGATACTAGGAACAATGTTGGGTGGCTACTCAGTGGAAGCATTAGTTGAAATATTGAAAAAAGGTAAATTTGCTGCTGAAGCAGCAAAGGCACTCAAAAATACAATTCTTGTATATGATTCTTTTAATGAGATTTTTGAACTAAGCAAAAATAATTCTTATGCCAAATCAATTATTGAATCATGGGCAAATGCTGAGTGGTTTGAGAATAGACCTACTTTAGATGAAGAAATTAAATTAACAATCTATAAAGTAGGTGGTGAAACAAATACTGATGATTTTTCACCAGCTAAAGAGGCTTGGTCAAGGCCAGATATACCTCTTCATGCTCAAGCCTTCCTTAAATTCTCTGAAAATATTGATGCTCCATTGGAAGAATTGAAGAGATTAAAATCTGATGGTTCAGAACTAGTATTTGTGGGTGATGTTGTTGGAACAGGGTCTTCAAGAAAATCAGCTGTAAATTCAATGTTATGGCATATGGGTTCAGATATTCCTTTCGTGCCAGCAAAACGAACAGGTGGCTTTTGTTTTGGAAATAAAATTGCACCAATTTTTTATAACACACTGCAAGATTCTGGAGCTTTTCCTCTAGAACTTAATGTAGATAAATTAGAGCATGGAAAGAAAATAATACTGAAACCCTATTCTGGTGAAGTGCTTGATGATGAAACTGGAAATATTCTAAGCACTTTTAATCTTAAGACAGATGTAATATTCGATGAGATAAGAGCTGGGGGAAGAATAAATCTAATTATTGGGAGACAGCTTACAGATAAGACGAGAGAGAAAATGGGGTTAGATATATCAGATAAATTTTGTAGGTATGGTGAAAATGAAAAGACTAATAATGGTTACACGCTAGCTCAAAAAATGGTTGGAAAAGCATGCGGAATGAAAGGAGTTAGAGCTGGTCAATATTGTGAACCAAGAATGAAGACAGTTGGGTCTCAAGATACTACAGGGCCTATGACTAGAGACGAGCTGAAAGAACTAGCATGCTTAGGATTCTCTTCAGATTTAGTGATGCAATCTTTCTGTCATACAGCTGCATACCCTAAGCCTGTAGATGAAGTAACTCATAGAACATTACCAGATTTCTTTGTAAATAGAGGTGGGGTTTCATTGCGGCCTGGAGATGGAATAATTCATTCATGGCTAAATAGAATGCTAATGCCTGATACAGTAGGTACAGGTGGAGATAGTCATACAAGATTTCCTATAGGAATTAGCTTTCCAGCAGGATCCGGAATGGTTGCTTTTGCAGCAACTCTAGGAGTAATGCCATTAGAAATGCCTGAAAGTGTTCTTGTTAGATTTTCAGGAGAACTAAGACCGGGAATAACAATAAGAGATCTTGTGCATGCTATACCCTATTTCGCAATGAAACAGGATCTACTTACCTTAGATAAGAAGACTAAAAAGAATATTTTTTCAGGAAGATGTCTGGAGATAGAAGGTCTACCAAATCTTAAAATAGAACAAGCTTTTGAGCTCTCTGATGCTTCTGCAGAAAGATCAGCTTCAGGCTGTACAGTGAAACTTGATAAAGAACCTGTAATTGAATATCTAAAGTCTAATATAACTCTACTAAGATGGATGATCTCAGATGGATATCATGATCCTAAAACTCTAGAAAGAAGAGCCAGAGAAATGGAGGAATGGATAGAGAATCCTATTCTAATGGAAGCAGACAATGATGCTGAATATGCTGCAGTTATAGATATTCCACTCGATGAAGTAACTGAACCTCTATTATGCTGCCCTAATGATCCTGATGATGTTAAACCCCTCAGCAAAGTAGCTGGAAATAAAGTTGATGAAACGTTCATTGGTTCTTGTATGACAAATATTGGTCATTTTAGAGCAGCAGGAAAATTATTAGATAAATACGGCAAATCTAAAACAAGACTTTGGGTAGTTCCTCCTACAAGAATGGATGAACATCAGCTTACAGAAGAAGGTTATTATGAGATTTTTAATAATTCAGAGGCTCGAGTAGAGATACCAGGATGTTCATTATGTATGGGCAACCAAGCCAGAGCAGCTGATAACTCAGTTATGGTTTCAACATCTACTAGAAATTTTCCAAACCGAATGGGAGATGGAACAGATGTTTATCTAGCTTCATCTGAAGTTACTGCTATAACATCTTTGCTTGGGAGAATACCTAATTTACAAGAATATAATGAATATATGACTGATCTAAATACTATGTCAGAAGAAGTATTTAGATTTATGAATTTCAATGAAATTGAAAATTATCTAGAAAAGGTTAGAAAAATGGACATCCCTCATCTAGATATTGAATATATTAAGAACTAATAGATTTTCTTTTATTTTCAAGATGCTCTAGGTACTCATCTGTGATATCTGTTGGGTACACTCCAGTAAAAATAGAATTTTCGACACCATCTAATTCCGAGTTAAGTTCTGTAACTGAATCAACTAGATCAGATAAGTCTTGATAAACCAAATTATCACAACCTATGAACTCTTTTATTTCGTTTAGAGATCTATCACTAGCAATCAATTCATTTTTAGCTGGCATATCAATTCCATAAACATTTGGAAATCTGACTTCTGCGGATGAGGATGCTACAGAAACTTTTTTTGCACCAGCTTTATAGCACATAGCAACAATTTCTTTCATGGTTGTTCCTCTAACAATTGAATCATCGACCAAGAGAACATTTTTGTTCTTAAATTCATCATTAATTGGATTTAATTTTCTTCTTACTGAACGTCTTCTCATATCTTGCTCAGGCATTATGAAAGTCCTACCAATATATCTATTTTTTACAAAACCATAGATAACTTCTTTGTTTAAACATTCAGCTACTTTTGTTCCGCTAGTAATTGAGCTTTCCGGTATTGGTATAACAACATCAATGTCAACATCTGGTATATTTTTTTTAATTTTCTCAGCAAGCTTTATCCCCATATTTTGTCTTGCTTGATAAACACTTACACCATCAATTACTGAATCTGGTCTAGCAAAGTACACATATTCGAACAAACATGGAGTAAGAGTGGTGCTAGCAGAACAGATCTGTGTATGCATTTCTCCTGTATTACTTATAAATATCGCTTCTCCAGGATCAAGATCCCGCTCAAGATCGTAATTAGAAGATGAGAATGCTGCGCTTTCTGAGGAGATCATATACTCTTTTGTACCATCTCCATTAGTTCTCGAACCTAAACTTAAAGGCCTAATACCGTATCGGTCTCTAAATGCTAACAGTCCATGTCCAGTAATTATAGAAACTACATTTATGCTCCCTTCACATCTCTTGAAGGTAGATTCGACTGCTTTAAATAAAGTTTCTGGGGTTGGTTTTTTTTCATTATTTTTAGATATTTCATGAGCCAGAATATTGAGCAGAACCTCTGAATCAGAATCAGTAGATATATGTCTTAAATCGCTGCTAAATAATTCTGCTGCCAATGCTTTGGTATTAGAAAGGTTGCCATTATGAGCTAGCGATATACCATATGGTGAGTTTACATACATAGGCTGTGCATACTCTTTAGAATTTCCACCTGCAGTAGGATATCGGACATGCCCTATACCGCAATTACCTTTTAATCTTTCAAAATGTCTTTGAGTAAATACTTCTCTTACGAAACCTTTTGATTTTCTTGAATGTAAGTTTTCACCTTCACATATAGTAATACCAGCAGCATCTTGACCTCTATGCTGCAACATAATTAAAGCGTCATAGAGCTCAGTAAAACAATTATCTTTTTGAACTATCCCAACAATCCCACACATTAATTTAACAAGTAGATAAAGATGCCCTCAAAATATGAGAGCAAAATATTTATTACAAATGAATTGTACACCAAAGATGATTCCAATAAATTAGGAAATAACTTAAGTATAAAAAATATTAAAAGCAAGAATCTAACAATAGCCATAATAATTCCTATTATCATATTTGCTAATCCTTTTATTTTAGGCACATATAAACCTAAAAAAAAGTTTACAAATGGTAGGCCAGCACACGCAAATAATCCTATAAAAACGTTATATATTGAATATGCATAGCCCAATCCTTGATCTTCGAAATAGTCATATACTGTCGTCAGATTATTCAAAATAATATATGAGTAGAAAAAAAGTATTGAGATGAAGACTAACTCTTTTAAAATGCCATTATTTTTTACTCTGAATAGCAACAATGCTATTCCAGTAAAAAGCAATAGATCTAATATGCTGAAGCTTTCCATTACAAATCAATTAAGAATTTTTAAAATTTTACTAACAAAATTTCTCAATTCTCTTCTGTCCACGATTTTATCTACGAAACCTTTTTCTAATTGCTTTTCTGCTGTTTGAAAATCTTTCGGTAAATTCTCTTTAACTGTATCCTGAATAACCCTTTTTCCTGAAAAACCTATTCTTGCATTTGGCTCTGCAACAATTAAATCTCCAAGCATTGCTAAACTTGCAGTTACACCTCCATAACAGGGGTCTACCAAAACTGATACAAATGGAATTTTTTTATTTTTTAATTTTTTAATGGCAGCTGCTGTCTTACCCATTTGAAACAATGAAATCATAGATTCTTGCATTCTAGCTCCTCCACTAGTGGAGAAAGATATTAGTGGAAGATTATGCTCTATAGAATATTCAACTGCTTTTACAAATCTTTTTCCTACTACTGCTCCCATTGAGCCTCCAAGAAAATCAAATTCAAAAATAGTTGTCACAACTTCTATGTCTTTAATCTTTCCTATGCCGATTGACAATGCTTCATCAGAGCCAGTCTTCTTTGATGCTTCTTGAAATCTATCTTTATATTTTTTTGTGTCTTTAAATTTTAGATAATCTTTAAATTCTTCCTCTTCATTCAAACTTTTATAAGTATTTTCATCAAAAGTAACCTCTATTCTTTCAGAAACATTAATTTTGAAATGATTAGAACACTTTGAGCAAACATAAGAATTCTTCTTTAACTCAGGTATATATAGAATAGATCCACATTTATTGCACGATTTCCACAGACCTTCAGGAATTTTACTATCATTCTCTTTTCCAAAAGTCTTAGATAGATTTTGTTTTATTGTAGGTATAAAGTCTTTAATCCAATTCATCTAAAAAAACCTTATTTTTTGTATAAGTGAAGTCATTATACTCTGGACCGATAAAATATAACCCATTTGGAGAAACAGTTTTGCAAGCCTTTTTCCTATTTTTAGCTTTGATAATATTTTTAAATTTAGTAATAGTAAGATTATTCTTGCCAACTTCTATTAATGTGCCTACTAATATTCTTATCATATTCTGCAAAAAAGCATTGCCTTTTATTTGAAATAAAATGTATTCCTTTTTTTGTATGAAAATAGCCGAATATATATTTCTTATAGCTGTTTTTGATTGACAGTTTGTGCTTCTGAATGATGAAAAATCTTGCTCCCCTAAAAGATGCTTACATGCAGCATTCATCTTTTTTATATTTAAATTAGCTCTTATCCAAAGGCTATTGTTAGCTTCAATCGCAGGTTTTTGTAGTGAGTTTTTTATTAAATAAATATAGGTTCGGTATTTTGCATCAAAACGAGCATGTAAATTATTTTCTACCTTAAAGATATTTTTTACGGCTATATCATTAGGCAGATAGGTATTTGCACCCCTAATCCAAGAATCAGTACTTCTTTTAGATTTTGAGTCGAAATGAATAATTTGATTTGTTGCATGAACTCCAGAATCTGTTCTTCCCGAACAAATTGTCGTAATTTTATGGTTGGCTACTTTGCTCAATGCAGACTCAATTTGTGATTGGATAGTTTTCTTAGTATTTTTTTGTTTTTGAAAACCAAGATATCTTGTTCCTTGATATTCAAGCTGAGCAAAAAATCTAGTCATTAGCTTAGCCTTTCTCTAAGTTGGTTAATCTGTTTTAGTTGTTTTTTTGTTAATTGATATTTTTCTAATTTTTTTAAGATGCTAATTGATTTACTCCTTTTTCCCATATTAATGTAAGCAATAGCTAGATCTATTTTCTGACGAATCACATCTGAACTTATTTCATTACTCTTTTCTACTTTCTTCAAAGGGCGAGATTTTTCTTCAGAACTTTGTTTCTTTTTATTTATATTTCTTATTATTATTTCAGCAAAAAAAAGAACAGTAATTCCTATAATTACAACTAGCTGAATATTACTAAGCTGAATATCAAATTCAGCTAATAAGAATTTTGACGGATCTTGAATAATGGAATTGAAGTCTAATCTATTAATAAATTCTTCAAAGGTCTCTATCAACATTGAAGCATTGCCCTCTATCTAACAATATCTGATCTAGTATGCACATTGCTGCCATTGCTTCTAGAATTGGTGTTGCTCTTAGCCCAACACATGGATCATGCCTGCCTTTAACTTGTAAATCAACTTCTTTATTTTCTGTATCAACTGTTTTTGTTTTTTGTGAAATACTAGAAGTAGGTTTTAAAGATACAAATAAATCAATATCGTCCCCATTTGATATTCCGCCCAGGATCCCTCCTGAATTATTAGTTTCAAAACCATCTTTTTTTATTAAATCTCTGTTCTCAGAACCTTTCATCTCTACTACTCCAACCCCAGAACCTAATTCAACGGCTTTTACAGCATTTACTCCCATCATAGATTTAGCTAATTCTGCATCAAGTTTTGAGAATACAGGTGATCCAACTCCAGGCATAAGCCCTTCTACCCTTATAAGTATCTTTGCTCCTATTGAGTCTTGTTCTTTTCTCAACTTTTCAAAAAATTCTTCTAACTCGTTAACTTTTGAATTATCGGCGAAAGAAAAACTATTGTTTGATATATCAGAAAGATCGATGGAATCAGCTTTTATTGAACCTATCTGAATGACCCCTCCAGAAATTTTTACCGCCATAGAAGACAGTATTCTTTTAGCTATTGCACCTCCGGCTACTCTCATTACTGTTTCTCTCGCACTAGCCCTTCCACCACCTCTATAATCTCTAGTTCCATACTTTTTAAGGTAAGTAAAATCAGCATGGCCGGGTCTCAATTTATCTTTAATATCCTCATAATCTTTTGATTTTTGATCTTTATTTCTTATTAATAGTCCAATTGGTGTACCTGTTGTTTTGCCCTCAAAAACTCCAGATAGTATTTCAATTTCATCTGGTTCTTTTCTTTGTGTGACATGTTTAGATTGTCCGGGCTTTCTACGATCTAGTTCCATTTGAATCATTTCTTCATTTAACTCAATATTTGGAGGGCAGCCATCTATAATAGCTCCCATAGCCAACCCATGACTCTCGCCAAAAGTCGTTAATTTAAAGATTGTTCCAAAAGTGTTTCCAGACATAATTATTTAGTTATATTCTCAAGTATTTCATATATGTTAATTGAATCTAAATCATCAACATCATATAAATCAATTAATTTATTCTTATTTAGACCAATATTGTCTAAGCTTTTTACAAATTTTTCCTTCAAAAAAGAAGTAGCCTCTATTCTTCTATTCTTATGGCCTAAAGGATATAGTATTTCTTCTTTAAATTCTTCTCCTGAATTAAGCCTTACAATAACTTTATTTGGTATGGCTCTTTTATTGAGATCATAATAAATCTCTGTATATTTCTGATTCTCTTGAGTTATTGTTTTCTCTCTGAGAGCATCGATTCTAGTATCTGAAGCAGCATTATCAGAATAAGAATCAGAATCTAGCACACCATTTAATAAACACCAGGCAACAATATATTCGATACAATGATCTCTGTCTGCATAGTTCGTTAAGGGTCCTTTTTTTGAAATTATTCTCATTCCAGGTTCTTGAGTCTCAATCATGACTTTATCTATCTGTTCTAATTTATCTGCAATTTTTGTGTGAAGCTTTAATGCCGCCTCTGCTGCTGTTTGTGCATGAAATTCTGCAGGAAAACTAACTTTGTATAAGATGTTATCCATCACATAAGAAGATAAATCTCTTTCAAGTTTCAATGGATTATTACCCATCAAAACATCATTAAAGCCCCAATTTTTTGCTGAAATGGCAGTTGGATAGTTTTCATCGCTAACTTCAGATATAAAAACTTGCTTTAACGCTTTTGCTGATGCATCTCCTGCAGCCCAACTTTTTCTTGCTCCAGTATTAGGAAAATGTCTATAAGTTCTAAGACTTTGGCCATCTATAAACGCATTACTTATAGCTGCTCTCAATTTATCTGAATTTTGA
>CENX01111454.1_pt1 | contig 13613 bp, 10 predicted proteins | sample 361321 | NCBI WGS metagenome assembly CENX01 (sample SAMEA2619678, study PRJEB7988) | marine metagenome | isolation source: saline water (ENVO:00002010), including | reverse complement strand
CCTATTCATGTAAGTGAAGATGCCCTACGTGAGCATTTCAAAGAAGAACTCATTCAATTATACGGAGTTGAAGGAGCAAATACTCGATTCGTACTAGACCCTCAGAAGATTGCCATACTAGAATACGAGAGCGATCTATTACCAATGGATATCGTTCCTCACGAATGATTTATTCTTCTTCATCCAACCTTCTTTGAGACCAAAGCAATGGGAAAGTATGCTGTAAAGCCGGAAGTAAGGCAGCAACTCCTCCGAGTAAGATTAACCATACTAACCATGTACTTTCATCAAACAATGATCTTGGAAGAGAATTATTGGGCGCTAATTGGAATCCATCATACAACAATCGATCTGAACCTGGCACCAATTTCGCTTCTCCCGGATTTCTTGCTACTATAACCAATTGACCATTATCTCCAATTGAACTAATTCGTGATCCATTCAATGAGATATTCACTGTAGAATTGACATCAACATCAACTTTACCTGCAACTACAACATCAGATAACAAGCCTAAGGGAACATGATTAACACCATCAACAACATAGAATACATCTACTTGCAACGTAGAATATGACACATTAATATCTACTGAAATGATGGCATCATTGATACTCCAATTTCCAATAATTATGTCGCTTGGAGAAGATGAACGAGTCCCTCCTTCAGAAGTTATCTCAGCAACAAGATCGAACAAATCTTGACTCTGATTACTACCATTTAGAGACCACCTGCCATCAATTACCAGTGTAGGATAACCCAAAACATGTTGATTGATCTTTGTTTGATTACTCGCCTCAATTGATAGAGGATCAAATGTAGAGGAATGGTGGTGTAAAGCAATTAAATTCGGCCAAACATTGAGTAATTCATTCAATTCAACTTCAGCAGGTCGACAAGGATCACACCAAGTTGCTGTATGTAATTCTATTACCAATGGTGAGCGTCGAGAGTTTTCCCCATTTCCTTCAGTACCATTGATATCTAATACAACAGCATCGACAATTCTGCCAGGAGAATCAAGCCCTAAAGAATCATCAACTTCTACGGGAGTTGCAACTATTGAAGATGGAAGAATAAGTAGCGCCGCGAGTAGTAAAACCAAATACAAACCGGAACGCATGACCGTGGGAGTCATCAGGCGTTGAAATACCCCTCTGCCCTCCGACAATCATGGAACCACGGAAGATGAACTGGCATCATCTTCCAATGGTACTTATTGTAATCACTGCTACAGTAATCGCAGTAGGAGGTACAATTCGAATTTATGATGCGGGAGAATCTTGTCCAGACTGGCCTTTATGCTTTGGAACATGGGGTTTTGACATCTCGGAAGAAGAACAAGGAGCTTGGTGGGATGAAAACCCTGATGAAATTGATTCTAGAGGAGCAGATCATCGCTATACCAGTTTTCAAATTTTCACTGAATGGTTTCATCGTCTATTAGCAGGTTCTGTCCTCGGTCCTTTGGTTATTCTTCAATTCTTTATTGTCAGAAGTCAACGTGCATCTCTTTCGATAGAATCTTATCGCCTATCTGCTATCTCCTTAGGGCTAGTCATTTGGCAAGGTTTCATCGGATATATCACAGTAAAATGGGATAATGAAAATTGGTCTGTTGCCATTCATCTTATTTCTGCATTAATTTTCACACTTTCACTAATTGCTTTGCATATTTCTTGGGGTAAAGATGCTGGTAAAAAAGTCCAAATCACTTCATCTAAGAAAACTGCAAATAGACTTTCAATTGCTACATTTGGTTCATTAGCAGTTCTTCTGGTGGGTACATACGTTTCAACAACTGAGGGAGCGAATGAAGCATGCGGAGTATCTGGATTCCCTAACTCATGGCCCCTATGCTCTGGGACTCTAGGGCTAATCATTCAAGATATCATTATTCAATCTCAAGCTATTCACAGATGGTTAGTAATTATCGTTCTATTCATTCTGATCTGGTTATGGAAAGATCAGGATAATTGGGCACAAGACGAATCTATTCGAAAATTATCTAACTTTGGAACTATGACGTTCATAGGAAATATGATTCTAGGTGCAGCATATGTTCTTTCTTGGACCAGTGAATCTGGTTTTATTGAATGGTTATCAGTTATGCATCTACTCTTAGCATCACTTACATTCTTATTATTTGCTTCAGGATTAATTCTAATTAAGATTCATGGAAAAAGTAATTCGGAGGAAGAATGATGATTTTTTCTACCAATGAACCCAATTATTCAATGCTCTGATGTATGGAGGATGTTCTGTGAGTGAACCAGAGACTAGAGGGATTAGGGCCTATGTTGCTCTAATGAAACCAAGAGTTTTGATTCTATTACAAATTACTGCTTTATGTGCAGTTTTAATTCATGATGCGCTACAATGGAGAATTAGTGGAGAATGGGATATTCTACGTACTGGCCAAGTTATGTTTGCTGTAGTCGTTGGTGGTACACTCACAGCAGGTGGGGCTAATTCGATCAATATGTGGTATGATAGAGACATCGATCCTGAAATGAGTAGAACAGATAGAAGACCTGTCCCCTCTGGAGCTGTTAGTCCAAACAATGCTCTTTGGTTTGGAATCTCAATCTCGATATTAGGAGTTGCTTGGTTTATCGCTATGACAAATGCTGTTGCTGCATTTTGGTCAGGCTTTAGTATCCTCTTTTATGTTCTAATTTACACAATGTGGCTAAAACGGACTTCAACTCAAAATATTGTAATCGGAGGAATTGCAGGTGCAACTCCACCTCTAATTGGTTGGGCAGCTGCAATCCCGGCAAATGAACTAAGCATTTCTAATCCATTTTTCTTGGGTGGAGATCCCCTTCCTTGGTTGATGTTTGCATTGATATTCCTATGGACCCCTCCACACTTTTGGGCCCTTGCACTGTATCGTTCTACGGAGTATCAAAAAGTTGGAGTCCCTATGATGCCTTGGGTTAAGGGAGCAGATAGGACACTATTAGAAATGAAAATTTATGGTTTACTTTTGATTGCTATTGCTGCAATTCCTTGGATGGATATAGAAGCAGTAGGTACCGAAGGGGCAGTTACTTGGACTGCTATTGCAATGGTTCTGGGAATATGGTATTTCCGAAGTTTATTGAAAATTGATGTCTCAGAGGAAATTGATCAAAAGGGTAGAATCCCTTCTGCAGCACGTTCATTCCGTACATCTCTATACTACCTCGCATTGATGTTCATAGGACTAGTAGTTTCATCTTTGAATACAATTGCTTCATTGATTTTCTTAGTTCTAACATGTGTAATGATTTTCAGAAATGAAAGGTTTTCTAAACAAAAAAATTAGAGCGCGGCATTGATACGATAGCCTTGCTTCTATAGTTCACCGAGGAGGGGAGCGCCATGGACGAGAAGGACCTAATCTATGATTGGAATCTTATCCAGAATGACTTTACAAGGGATGAAAGCGCTCACCCTCATCCAATTTGGTTTGATGATGAAACACTACGTGATGGTCTTCAAAGTCCGTCTGCTAGAAATCCTAAAATTGAAGAAAAAATTGAATTGCTTGACCATATGGAAAATCTGGGAATTCAGAAAGTGGATTTAGGTCTACCTGGTGCTGGTCCTTTCCATGTAGATCATATCGATGCAATGTTATCTCATATCAAAGAGAATGATTACCAAATTCGACCTGGATGCGCAGTTCGAACAGTAGTTGGGGATATTGAACCAATGGTTAATCTTCAAGCGAAACACGAAATTCCAATTCAAGCAAGTGCCTTCTTAGGTACTAGTCCAATTAGACAATATACTGAAAATTGGACGATGGAAAAGATAATTTCTACTGCCGAAAAAGCAATTTCATTTGCAGTAGATAACGACATTCCTGTAATGTTTGTTACCGAAGACACTACTCGATCGAAACCTGATGATATCAAAGCAGTATATACTCGAGCACTTGAACTGGGAGCTGACAGATTGTGTGTTTGTGATACATGCGGACATGTAACACCAAATGGAGTAGAACAACTTCTTCGTTTCGTACAAGACGAAGTTATTCCAGATGCTGGTTTCAAAAGAAGAGACATTGAAGTCAACTGGCATGGACACCAAGATAGAGGACTAGGAGTAGCAAACAATATTTCTGCATACTATGCTGGTGCAGATGTTATTCATGGAACAGCATTAGGTGTTGGAGAAAGAGCAGGGAATGCCCCAATTGATCAAACTTTAGTGAATCTTAAATTGATGGGAGCCATAGATAATGACTTAACTTCTCTAAATGAATATATGAGAAAGGCCAATGAATATGTTGAGGTTGACCTTCCTAGAAATTATCCTGTCTTTGGTCAAGATGCTTTCGAAACCGGTACAGGAGTACACGCTAGTGCAGTTGTTAAAGCAATGAAGAAAGGTGATGATTGGCTTGCAGACAGAATTTACAGCGGGGTACCTGCCCAAGATTTTGGACTCGAACAAATTATCAGAATAGGACACATGTCTGGACGATCAAATATTGTGTTTTGGTTAGAGAAGAATGGCTACCAACCTGATGAAAAATTGGTCAATCACCTCTTTGAAGTTGCAAAGTCGCAACGCCGTTTAATGGCAGATGAAGAAGTGAAAAATGAAGTAAATAATTTTCTTGGAGCATAGCAAACCACTATGACGCTTCGGAACCCATGAAGGTGCATGCGCGCGACAGTGGGTACTCTCACTGCTATCATGTTACTATCTTTAATGACACCATTTGCGTCTTCTCAAGAGGTAGCACCTCAAACAGAGAATGTCTTTCATACCTATTCGGGTGCTGTTCAGAGAGCATTCTTTCAAGTTGAAGCGTTTGAAAACTCTGTTTCAGAAGAACCACCAGAACAATGGTTGGTCCTATCTACATTAACACCTGAAATTATTCAACCTTGGATTGATTCGAAAGTCGAAATAAAGGCAGCACCCTTCCTTGAAGGGGCTTGGATTTGGAAATTTGAAGACTCAATCAATGCTCCTGAAATTCTCTCTGATTTAGAACTAGCTGGACTGATAGAAAGAAGTCTACCTGATAGATTACAGGAACATCAACCTAGGGCCGTACTCAATGATCCTGAAATTGGTTCACAATGGCACTTGATTAATTCTGGACAAGGAGGAGGGACCGTAGGCGAAGATGCAAATGTCACTGCTGCTTGGGATATTGCTAATGGTAGCGGAGTTACAATTTCAATAATTGACGATGGATTTGCCCACACTCATACTGATTTATCGTCCGGTTATCAAGCATCAGGTTCCTATGACTATTGCAATAATGATGCAGACCCTACACCTTCTTCAGGAGATGGACATGGAACATCGGCTGCGGGAGTTGCTGGAGGACGGGGAAATAACAACTACGGAATTGCTGGAGTAGCATATGGAGCAGATATGAGTGGATCTCTGTTAATAGCATGTGGAAAAACCGATTCTATGGAGGCAAATGCTCTAAGTTTAGATGATCAAAATAATGATATTTACAGTAACTCATGGGGTCCCTTTGATGGTGATGCATATAGTTGGCTTTACTCACTAACTGGGCCTGGGCCACTTACCGTTGCTGCCTTTGAATCTGATTTCACAACAGGTCGAAATGGGTATGGGAATGTAATTACATGGGCTGGAGGAAATGGGCATGGGGATGTAGATAATTCAAATTATGATGGGTATGCGAATGCTAGACAAACAATTTCAGTCGGTGCGATTACTAATGATGGAACTCAATCTTGGTACTCTGAACCAGGAGCAAATGTACTAGTCGTAGCTCATTCAAATGGTGGTTCAAGGGGGATACACACAACAGATATTCCAGGTAGTGGAGGTTACAATAATTCTGGAGACATTAATCCTAGTTTTGGTGGTACTTCTTCTGCAACCCCATTAGTCTCTGGAGTAGTCGCACTAATTCTTGAGGTTGATCCTACTCTTACTGCAAGAGATGTAATGGGGATTTTGGCACACTCTGCTAGGAAAAATGATGCCAGTGATTCTTCGTGGAGTACAAATGGAGCAGGATATGATATTTCACACAAGTATGGATTTGGAGCTGTTGATGCGCATGCAGCTGTTACCTTAGCTGCAAATTGGACTAAATTACAAACTGAAACATCATTTGGAACATCGATTTCTAGCCCAGGAACTTCTATCCCCGATAATGGAGCTCCAGTCACAGACACCATTACTGTTAATCAAGATCTAAAAATTGAGCATGTGAATATTGTAGTCAATATCACTCACTCAGCAAGGGGAGACTTGGAAATCATTCTCACCTCTCCTGATGGAACCAATTCTATCCTGAGCGAGAAACATGGAGATGCAAGAAGTGATTACACTGCATGGTCATTTGGTTCAGAAAGACACCTTGATGAATATGCATTAGGTGATTGGACATTATCAGTAGAAGATAAGGCAAATGGAGATACTGGGACTTTTGATGATTGGCATCTGGAATTCTATGGAATAGACGAATACAGAGACTCTGATGGCGACGGACTTACTGATGTTAATGAGACTAACATTCACAATACTAACCCCTCACTGGCAGATACTGATGGAGATGGACTAAATGATGGAGATGAAATTCTAAATGAATCTACAGATCCTAATAATCCTGACTCTGATGGTGATGGATTAGATGATGGTACAGAAGTCTTAGTTAATTCGACTAATCCAAATTTACAAGATACTGATGGAGATGGACTTACTGATGGAGAGGAGGTAAATATCCATGGAAGTGACCCTCTAGTAATCGACTTAGATGCAGATTCGGATTTATACTACTGGTTTGGAGACTGCGATGATAATGACCCTAATATCAATCCAGGTAGACCAGAACTTCTGAATGGAATTGATGACGATTGTGATTCATTAATCGATGAAGGATTTGAATTCATGGATGCAGATGGTGATGGATTAAATGATTATGAAGAATTCCATACTCATCTCACCGATCCGAATAATGCTGATACGGATAGTGATGGACTTTCGGATGGTGAAGAAATTAATATTCATTCTACAGACCCATTAGTAGCAGATTTAGATTCAGATAGTGACGGATATTACTGGTTCCAAGATTGTGTTGATACTAATGCGTCTATCCATCCTAATGCTATAGAAATATTAGATGGTATAGATCAAGATTGTGATTCAGAAATTGATGAGAATTTTCTTACCCTAGATTCAGATAATGATGGCATATATGATCATGATGAATTCCATGTACATAGTACAAATTCAACGAATAACGATACTGATGGGGATGGACTCAAAGATGGTGAAGAAATTAATATTCATTCAACTGACCCCTTGACTCCAGAAATAGATTCAGATAATGATGGAATCTTGTGGCTCTTTGACTGTGATGACAGTAATTCTTCAATATATCCGGGAGCAACTGAGATGTGGAATGGAATCGATGACGATTGTGATTCGATAGTTGACGAAGATGTTGACAGACAAGCTGCACTTACTCAAAATCCGAATTCAAATTTCTTCGAACATATCATCACAGATAATCCGATGACGTTAACGTGGAGTGGAGCACCTGCAGGTGTAGAACTCAATGAGACATGGTATAGGGACTCTGAAATCATCAATGGATCATCTTCTGGACTAGTTATTCCAGTAATTGATTGTAACAGTCCTAAAGATGATTTTGAAGCAACATCCTGTGTTCAGGGACGATTGACTGTAGTTTTCAAGATATTAATAGAAGATGCAAATGGATCCATTGAATTGAGTTGGACTGTTCGACTAATTGCTGATACCCCTCCTGTTCCTGAGCCTGAACCTGAGCCTGAGCCTGAGCCTGAGCCTGAACCAATCATCAATGATGAGGAAAACGAGGATAAATCAGAATCAGGGCAAGAACAATCTAATTCCTTGAGTGATTTACCCATTTCTGTTGAAATGATATTAGTTATTCTTGGAGTACTGTTAGTATTCCTAATTGTAATTCTAATGGCAAGAAATTCTAAACAAAATGATTCAATAAAAGCTTGGACTCCTCCTCCTATGCATGAAAGAAGAAGGATTTCATTGCATGATAATCAACTACCAAGTGCTCCTGACTTCAATAATAGAAAACCTTGATTCTTAAGACTCTGCGGCTTCTTCTTCAGCAGAAACTGAAGGTGGTGGAGAATTAATTTCAGAATGCCAACCTCCATCCACATTACCTGCTATCCATTCACCCTCTACCTCAATTTCATCAACATCTGTTTCCTCTCTCCAAGGTGGATCACCATCAGTTCCTGAAGGTATCAAGTGACGTTCGTTATCCAACATAGATTCAACTGCTCGAATTCCTCTATGAATTGGAAGAAGATGTCCGACTGGTGCACCTGAATTCACATATGGATTTGTTGCAGTACATATCAATAATCCGCGACTTGGTGATAGAACATTCTCAATTGCACCAGGACGTTCTGGATCGGTGATAGTAGCCACAACTTCTCCTTCTTCAACAAAACGTCCAGCAGGGGCTCTCATATCCAATAAACCACCTTGATCTGCACGAATCCAAGTTGAACCATGAGCTAATAATCGGGCTCTAGGACGAGATGGTTGACCTGGAATCATTGACAAAGAACGCATGACATTCAAAATACCATAGATTGCGACTTGAACTGCACCTGCATCTGAAGTGTTAGCGCCTCCGCCCTCATACGTAGCATATCCAATTCCCATTTCATTTGCTGATCTTCTGAATGATCCTCTCGGACCTAATGAATCCAAAATGACCTCTATCCCAAATCCTCTAGCAATCGCATTACTAGGTGCATCAGCAAGATCTGCTCGAATTTGTGGTAAATTTGTCCTTCCTCTCGCAGCAGTATGAAGATCAATTACATAATCAGAACCTGAGATAATATTCTGAAAAATTCTATTTGCAACTCTAGAAGTTGTATTTCCAGTTTCAGTACCTGGAGATTCTCTATTTAGATCTCTACCATCTGGAAAATATCTACTCCGCATTCGATATCCTGGTAAATTTAATACTGGTACAATACGTATTGTTCCTGCGAGTGAATTAGGATCTAATGGCTTATCAAATCCTGAAAAAGAGGACCCTAATAGGTGAGTTAAGGCGATCGGTCCAACTAACTCATCTCCATGAACTGCCCCCAATAATGTGATTACAGGGCCGGGTTTTGCTCCATGAATTACAGTTACTCGAATAGGCCAAGGATCTCCCATCGATGTTTCTAGAAGAGGGAATCTAATTGTGCGCATCTCTCCTGGTTTAGTTCTAGTTCTAGCGAAACGGTGTGTCTTTGGCTTCTTGTTGGATTTTAATGAGCCTAAGGGATTTTCTTTTTTTTCCAAGGCTTTCTCTACCTTAACTCGACGACTGCGAGGAAGTTGATTAGATACCTTAGTAGAAGGCTTTTTCGAAGCCTTTGACTTCTTTTTTCCAGACGTCAAGATATCTCTCCATTTCACATGGGGAATTTCTGGGTCTTTGAACCCTGATGTCAAATATTCTTAAAATTCGTATTTTTTCTACCCCGAAACTCAAGGACCGACCAATTAGTGTCGATACATGGAAGGGGAAAAGTCAGTGCAAGAGATTCATGCTCCAAATTCAATTTGCTTTGGATGTGGTCCTGCAAATAAAGAAGGCTTGAGAATACGCTCATTTAATCGAGAAGATATGGATAATGGACTAACAATGACATTCAATACGGAAGATCATCACCAGGCTTTCCCTGGAATGATAAATGGTGGAATCATAGGTACTCTTCTTGATTGTCATGGCAACTGGACCGCTGCAATGGCCATAATGAATCTACATGGAGATTCAGAACCTCCCTGTACTGTTACCGCAAATTATAGTGTTCAACTCAGAAGACCTACCCCTCATGGGGCGGAATTAAGTGTGATAAGTGAAGTTACTGAACTCCTAGAAGATAGGGCATCAATCAGCATGGAAATGTTTGCTGATGACAAACTTTGTGCGAAAGGAAAGGGACTTTTTGTTGCAGTAAAAGAGGGGCATCCAGCTTACCATAGATGGAATTGAGGCAATAAAATGACCAATAGAAAGCTGGATGAAATTCGAAATCTTGTTCTTCCAGTAATGAGAATATTAGATTTAATCAATCTAGAAGAAGAAGAAAAATTAAAGCAAATTCCACTAGGATATATTCGAAAAAATGCAACTAGGATGCATGCTGTATGCCGATTTAATCCAGGCCCTAAAGGTTACACCAAAACAATTGAAGATGTAAAAGAAGTTGCAATCCATCCTGAAGCGGTTAATGAAAAATGGATTCATTATGCTCGATTCCTAATGTTTCATGAATACTTACATGCTATTGGAAATATTAGACATGATGCTGTATTTAGAAGATTAGAGGATTTGTGGCCTGATGAAGAGGCAAAAAAAGCTGGTAAAGAATTTGGTCGATTTCTAAGAAATAGAGCAGCGAAATGGCTCTGGACATGTCCAAAATGTGGGAAAGAACATCCTAGAACAAGAAAAAGCAATGGCAGGTATCTTTGTAGAGAATGTAAGGTTACTCTGATCGATTCACCAGTGGGACAAACTCATGATCTATAATGAAGGGGATGAGATATGAAAGGAGGAACAACACAACGAACATTTGTGTTCCTTTCAATTATACTTTTGATTGCCTTTCTTCCTCCAGTTAATGCAGAACTTTCGACAAATCAGACTGTGTTAAATGCTATCTGTGTCGATGATTCAACATGTCAACTAACCAATACAATTACTGGAATTAATGAAATCAAAAATTCTGAAACCAGTGCATCGCCACTATCTCCAGAAATTATTCAATTTGAATTCAAAATGTCTCCACCTCAATCATCTCATGCATTAATTCCAATTTCCATTGATGAATTAGTTGTAGATTTAACAATTGAAGAAGATCCTGGAGAATATATTCGTCCAGACCTAAATATCATTTTGGCAATTGGCCCATCAACAAATGAATGGTTAATCGAAGGTCAAACAGAGACTCCCTTTTCATCAGCAAATGAATATCGTTTGGAAGATCAAGAAATTGACTTATCTTCAGGCCGAATTTTATCTCCAAATGATGTAATTCAATTGACACTTGCTTTCGAAATTGATAGACCTGTAACCTGGAAATTAGGTCTTTCAGGTTCCACATATTTTGATCTACCAATTCAATGGTCATTGGATCAAGATGCTGTAGATGTAGATGAACCAAGTTCATTATCCGAACCTAAATCTGTTGAAGTAGGCGATCAAATAAATGGAGCACTAATTGGTCAAGATATTGACTGTTTTACGTTTAGTGTTGGAGAAAGAGCCTCTGAACTTCGAATAGATCTAACTTGGAGTCCAATGCCTTCTGAAATTGCTACCACGGAAATCATTCCAATTCTAGGTACTCTTGATGGACAAATTCAACCTTCTCCCTCTATTCGAACTACTCAAGAGGGTGATTTGATTGAAAGTGTCATTATTTGGAATCTTGAAGATAAGGCACAATTGCGACTTTGTTTCTATGGAGAAAGTGAAAAATTTGGAGTATATCGTTGGATTGCTCAAGAAATCCTACCTGGAACCGGTGCAATGGAAATAAGTGATTTCGAGTTAGATACCCGCTGGCCAACTGGGACTGGATGGATTGGGCAAATAACCGAAAAAGAAGATCCAGATGGAATAGGAGGTAGTGCAGTTATAGTAATAGGAATTGGAGTCTCAATTTCACTCTTGATTTTGAAAATGCCAATCATTAATCCCTTGAGTCGTAAATGGGGAATTCCAGGTGCGATGATACTAATTCTAATTGGTTCAGTAATTACTCCTCTTACAGCTACAATTTCCACCCTACCTGATAATTCAGAAAAAACACTAGATGAATGGATAGAGAATAGACTTGAACTTGTAGCCACATCTGTGATAGAAGATAATGCCGATATTGCTACAGGATTTTTCGGAACAGAATCAGGAGAAAATTTTGCTGTTCGTCTTCATATCGAAGGAGTACATCCTACAGGAGATGGACGATGGCAAATCCAAACTGATGAATTAAATGATATAGATTTAGATCGATTAATATTTGATGAAATGAAACAACATTCTCTTGATTCAAATCAACAAATTATGTATATACTCCGAGCAGGAAGATTACTAAGTTTAGATCTGTTATTGCTTGAAGCAACTTTAATTTCAAATGAAAAACCGATTGGATCTATTCTTCATATTGATTGGGATATGACTGATTCATTAGGAGAAGGATCTGTTTCTGAAAGAGTATGGACAACAAGACCAAATTCAGTAGATTGGGACGAATGGACTGACTTCACTGCTAGGCTACTTCCAGAGTTAATTACAGTATCATATTGTGATTGTGGACTCGACGCTATCGACCTATCAATACGAACAAGTGTGGCTCACACCTCCTCAATTACTCCTACTGCAAATGGAATTTCTGGAGCTCCCTCGTATCCATTATTCTCAGGGATTTTCATAGGATTCGGATTTGGGATCCTTTTCGTAATAGGAATCATTACTCATAGACAAAGAAAGATTGCTCAAGAAATTGTACTAGAAATGAAAGTAGAATAATTACTCTTCTTCATTTTGAAGTCCGCCAATCATTTCCATCAACATCTTTCGTTCATTATCATCAATCACACCATCTTCTAATGCTGAATCAATAGCCTTGAATTGCTCATCAGAAAAGCCTAGAGGAGTAGCCGCATGGTGAATTAGGATTCTCTCTGCCTCGCTTACTTGACCGTCGGCTAAAGCAGAGTTTATTGCAGCAATTGTAGCAATTCTAGAAATTTCTGGATCGTTAAGATCTAATGCCTTAGCAATCTCAGATAATTCTTCCATTTCTTCTTCTGTTAGAATTCCATCGCTGAAAGCCTGCTCATATGCGAATTGAAGGAATGAACGATATTCCGATGGATGAAGGAGAACATCTCGAATGAGACTGTAATCAACAGATGGACTATCTTCTCCGTTCAGCAGAGCAGCAGTAGCTCTTCTGGTCTCCTTAACCATCATATCCTTCAAACCGTGACCAATCCATGCAATTCCAAGACCAACAACTCCGCCTGCAATCCACCTCATGGCACTATCGTCTAGTAGGTCACCAGGATGGAATAATCGATGCAAACCAATAGCAACTAGAAAACAACCCCAAAATATCTCAACCCAGTCATTGACATCGGGTTCTTCCTCTAAATCTTGAAGGACATCAGTCGCACCATCGTCTGCATCCATGAACTACCTATCGAGATTAAGCACTTAGGCTATGCGGAATCTAGACATCACACGTCATGCTTTAGGACAATGAAGCAATACAACAACGCATGGACCCGCCGAAGAGCCCTACTAAGGTAAGTTCGCTGGGTTTAGATTCTAGAATTGTGAAGCATTTGAAACAACAAGGAATCATTACACTGCACCCCCCTCAAGCTATGGCAATAGGTCCAGCTCTTGAAGGAAAAAATCTACTTTTAGCAACCCCAACAGCTAGTGGGAAATCTCTAATTGCATATTTAGCTATATTACAAAAACTTCGAAATGCAGAATCTGGAGAACGTGCTTTCTATATCGTCCCACTAAAGGCTCTTGCTAATGAAAAAGTAGACGAATTACGCAATTT
>CENX01104814.1_pt1 | contig 13621 bp, 22 predicted proteins | sample 361321 | NCBI WGS metagenome assembly CENX01 (sample SAMEA2619678, study PRJEB7988) | marine metagenome | isolation source: saline water (ENVO:00002010), including | reverse complement strand
ACTTTATAACTAATGTAGATTTTTTTGCTGGTATTGACGTAACAGGAGCTATTACTGGAACTGATGATTTAACTCTTACAGGAAGTAATAAAAAATTTATTAGTACCAGTTCAAGTTCAGGAGATTATATAAGACTTTATGCTGCTAGTGGTACAGGTAAATGGGATATCTATGGTAACGGTGCTGACTTACGTTTTAGTGATAATGATTCTGCTGGCAGCATAGTATTTGACCGAAATGTAGATGCAAACGGTGGTATTGACGTAACAGGAGCTATCACTTCAACTGGTGATATAACCATAACTAATGCAATTCCTAGAATTAATTTTGTTGATTCAGGGGAAGACCCAGATTGGGAAATTGGTAATATTAATGGTGCTTTCAGATTTAGAGATACTACTAATGCTGCAACATATATGCAGATAAACACAGATGGTCATGTTGATATAAATGGCAATCTAGATGTTGGTGCTGGTATTGACGTAACAGGGAATATATCCGTATCGGGAACAGTAGATGGGGTTGATATTGCTGCAAGAAATACATTATTTGGTGGCTTGACTTCTAGCTCTGGTGTATTGACCAACGGAGTTACTGGAACGACACAAGGAGCCTCAGATAATACTACTAAGGTGGCAACTACTGCATACGTCACAACAGCGATAAGTAATCTGATTAATGGCGCACCTTCCGCATTGGATACTTTGAATGAATTAGCAGCAGCTATGAATGATGACGCTGCTTTCTCAACAACAGTTACAAATAGCCTTGCTACAAAAATGCCTTTGGCTGGTGGACAATTCACGGGAAATATCACTTTTTCTGGTAGCCAGACAGTAGATGGCAGAGATTTATCTGTAGATGGATCAAAACTTGATGGTATAGAGAGTGGAGCAACCGCAGATCAAAGTAATTCAGAAATAAAAACTGCATACGAAGCAAACAGTAATACAAATGCTTTTACTGATGCCCTACTATCTAAATTGAATGGTATTGCTGCTTCTGCTACTAATGTCACTAACACTAATCAGCTTACAAATGGGGCTGGTTTTATTACTGCAACCCTTACAGAAGAGCAAGTAGAAGATTTCGTAGGAGGTATGCTTACTGGTAATACTGAGACAGGAATAACAGTCACATATCAAGACTCAGACGGAACTATAGATTTTGTTGTTGCAACTCAATCTGATAATAATTTTACAACTACTCTTTTAAATAAATTAAACGGAATTGAAGCTTCAGCTACTGCTGACCAGACTGCAAGTGAAATCCTTACAGCTATCAAAACTGTAGATGGTGGAGGGTCAGGATTAGATGCTGATACTGTAGATGGATTACACTTTTCTAGTTTCTTAAGATCAGATGCTGATGATACAGCAAGTGGAATAATAACTTTATCTAGCTCAAGCAGAGACTGTTTAAATTTTTCTGCAAGCACTTCGGAAGATAATAGAGGACTTGCTTTTAACGGAAGAATAGCTATTTCCGCAGACTATAATGACGGCTATCTAAGACTTAATAATGCTTCTGAATTTAGCAATGGAGTTTATACGCCATTACTTATGAGGGCTGATGGTGGATTTTATGTAGATGGAGTAGCTGTTATTGAGGCCAATGGAAATATAGTTGCATCAAAAGTTCCAACACTTAACCAAAACACAACAGGGTCAGCAGCGACTTTAACAACAGCTAGAACTATTGCAGGAACTAGCTTTAATGGGTCAGCAAACATTGATATTAGCTATAACAACTTAACAAATAAACCAACAATTCCAACAAATAATAATCAGCTAACTAATGGTGCTGGATACATAACTTCCGCATCATTCTCAGATGTTGCTGGCGGTGGTACGTTTACAGGGGATATTGGAATAAGTGGCGGAGCAGGGGCTTTAATTGTCAATGCCAATAGTGATATAAGATTTACTAACGGAGATTGGACAGGAGATGCAGTAAAAATTCAACACCATAGTAATCGTTTATATATTGGAGGAGGCTCAGACGGAATATATTTTAGAGAGAGTGGAACAAATAGATGGATTATAGATGGATCTGGTCATTTTATTCCAGCTAGTGGCAATACATATAACATAGGAAGTTCTTCAAATCGTATAAATGAGTTATTTGTAAACGATATGCACTTCTCAAACAAAGGCAGTAAAAACTCTGTTGATGGGTCTTGGGGAGATTGGACGTTACAAGAAGGAGAAGAGGATATATTTATGATTAATAACAGATCTGGCAAGAAATTTAAAATAGCAATGATCCCTGTTTAAGATATAATGAATACAATGCCGTTAATTAAAAAGTAATGACAATTCATTTTGGCGACAGCACATCATTAACAACTGCACCAACATCAGTTGATACTTCTGGTATTAGACCTAATACTGTTGTTGCAAGGGGAGGTGCTAGTACCACATCAGATAATTTTGTTGACGCTTTCTCTGTAAATATTACACCACTAGCAAATGATTCAAAATTGTTTGTTTTAGGAACTGGTACGATAGCAGGTCACAGACAAGGTAATAATTCACAAAATAATGCTAGTGGTCATTGTGCTTTATTTAGAGGTAATTCACAAATTGGATCTACTGCAACAGCAGGGAGTACAAATTCAGCTTTCGCTGGAGAATGTCTTTTAGATACAAATAATCATGGTGGTAGCACACAAACTTATAAATTTAGAATGCACAAATCATACGGAGGAAATAGATCTAACAATCAGCCAGCATATTTAAGGACTGCTTCTATAACAGTTATTGAGGTTTTATGATACAAGACGAATTGCAAGTATTAGAAAAATACAAAGAAAGAAATGAAAATTTCAAGACAAAAATAAATAATCCTTTATCTGTAAATTCAATAAATGATCAATTTATAGGAATTTGGGAAAATATTTTTCAAGAAGATTTTTGTAAATATTTAATTGATTTATTTGATAAGACAGATTTTTTAAAGTATGGGATTGACATTAAAAGAAGCGATATTCATAGAAAAGATCATCAACTAGATTTAAAGCTTTTATCTCCAAGTTTAAATCATCATCTTATGTCTGGGGTTTCTTTATGTTTAAATAATTACCTTGATTGGTATGCACCTTTGCGTGAATTAGTTTTTTTTAGCGTAAATAATTTAATGCAAAAAACACAATCTAAAGAAGGCTATCATTCTTGGCATCACGAGCAACAAAGTTTAAGAGATGACAAAAGATGTTTAGTATGGATGCTTTATTTAAATGACGTAGAAGATGGCGGAGAAACTGAATTTTTATATCAATCAAGAAGAGTACAGCCTAAAAGAGGTACTGTTATGATTTTTCCAGCAGCCTTTACACATCAACATAGAGGCAATCCACCCCTAAGTGGTAGTAAATATATTATTACAGGTTGGTTTTCTTCTAATTTCTATAATGAAGAATTACAGTATTATCAATATAAAGAGCCTAAAGACTTATGAAATACGGCATTGACGAAGCATTAGCAGCATTAGTTCCAACAGGAACTTGGACAATATTAAATGAAGTGTATTCTGGGATTACTTGGCATGATACTTCCTTTACTAAACCAACAGAATCAGAAGTAAATGCAAAAATTACTGAATTAAATAATGCAGAACCTATGAGGTTGTTAAGAATTGAAAGAGATATTAGATTACAAGAGACTGATTGGACAGTATTATCAGACGCACAATTATCTGCTGATAAAGTAACTGAATATAAAACTTACAGACAAGCTCTTAGAGATTTGCCATCTACTGCAAGTCCAGCGTTAACAGAGCTTTATGAATTAAATGATGCAAGTGTAACTTATCCAACAAAGCCCTCATAATATGAGTCTTTGTAAAATTTATGACGATGTTTTTGACGCACAATATTTAAATGAGCTTTATTTATTATTAGATACTGAATTAAAATATAATCCAAGTAATACTGCTAATAGAAAATCATATCCTTATGGTCATACAGGTACACATAAATTATTTGGACATGATTTATTTGTAAGGAATGGTATAAATAATATTCAATATTTTGATAATCAATATGCAAAAAGTTTTATTACATTATTTTATTTTTTATGTGATTTAAGAAAAATTAATCCAAATAAAGCTTATTTAGAAAGAATAAGTGTAAATTTACAACATTCAGGTTGCAATGGATCGTTGCATAAAGATGCAAAGCCAGAAGATAATTCATCAACTTTTATGGTCTTTGCAAATCCAGTATGGAAAAAAGAATGGGGTGGTCAATTTTCTATATGGTCAGATGATGAATCTAAAATGTTAGAAGAAGTCGAATATAAAGCTGGCAGAATTGTTATGTTTCCAGCCCATTTACCTCATAAAGGACTTGGAGCAAAACCTGAATATCCTTACGTTTATCGCTATTCTATTGTTTTTGGAGTAAAACCCTTACTAGATTTATAATTTATTTCTCGTGAGATAATACCCATAGTGACGTAAAGAGGAGATAGAGCTACAATAAGCAGTAATACCAGCACACTTGTTAAAGATAGTGCTTTTAATATTGCTAATTTAACCATGAGAAAAATCTTAGATATTATCACTATCGTAACTGGAATCCTTATGTTAGGTATTTTGGGCGGTGGATTCTTTACATACAAATATCTGACCAGCGAACAATTTAAGGCAAAAATGATGAATCAAGTACTTGAAAATGTACAAGGTCTTATGCCTGATGTTCTTGGGAATGCTCTTCCTGATGTAACAGGTAGCTCTATGCCTACCGACCCCAAAGTACCATCAATTCCTAAGTTTTAAACTTATATGGATAATAATATTATTTTTAAAGGAGTAGCAGTAGCACTTGGATCTGCTTTTGTTTCTTCTCAATTTTATGCAATAAGTTTATTAAGTAAGAAATCAAGCCTACCTATTTTTGATTTACCAGTTAGTGAATACTCTAGTTATGAAATATCAGCTAATAAAGATGGCTACAGAATATCACATCGAATGCATGATCCTAGAATTATTGGTTCAATGGAAACTAGTAAAGTTCCGGCAGGGTTTTTAGGTGCTAGTAAAGCTATAAAATCAAAAGAAACACAAATGATAGCTGGAGAAAATAGTACAAATATTAAAAGTAAAGATAAACTAACAGAAAAACAAATAGCTTGTATAAAAGAAAAAGCTAAAGGAGAATCTACAGGAGAATTAATTGGCACATCAGTTGCAACAGGTACAGGACTTGTAACCTCATTATCAAACGTACCAATTGTAGGTTGGTTCTTGTCTGGTTTTGCTACTAACACAGCAAGAAGGGAAGGCGCTAAAATTGGAGAAAGTATGGCTAGTGATTTTAATGATTGTTGATGGAGATTCAAGAAATATATATCCCAGAGATATATATCCCAGAGCCATATGTACCTGATTTTCCTGTAGTAAATAAATATTTAGACATAGAAACTCTTGGATGTAGTTATCAACATAGAGATATAAAAAATACAGGAAATTATAATCTTCTTTTAGATGATCCAAATGGCGTATACACAGTATGTAATGTTACTTTTCCAAGTTTTATTCCCCCTGTTTATAATCCAAATCAAATGACAATAGTTGAAGAGCCATTACCTTCAAGCGGAGAACCTTCAATACCAGAAACCGAAACTCCTAAAATTCCTGAAAAAAAAGATGAAAAAATAACTATTCCAGAATGCCCCGGCCAAAATGATCAAAGAATTGGAGATTACAGAAATGCTAAAAAACTTGAAATCGTATCTGGTCACTCGTTATCATTAAACAAACAAGAATGTATTACTGAATATGCGGCAGTCAAATTTAGTGACAGATACATACCTTCTGCTCCTCAATTTATAGGAGTATTTTCGTTAGCACTTGTAGGTGCGTCCGCACCTGTAATTTTGCAATTAGTGCGTCCGCTTGTTAAGCAAGCTGTTTCTAAATTAACAAAAAAACAAAAATAAACCTTATGAGACAAGATTTTTTTGCAATTCCAATTTTTTGGGATGTTGTTGATTTATCAAAAATAAATTTAGTTGATAAAGATTTAAAGCCTACATTTAGGTCAGGTATTAAATCAAGTTTTAATACCGAAAGAGAAGTAAAAAAAGAAACAACTGATTATCTTGCAAATCTAATTAGATATCATATTACAGATTTTATATCAACATATACGTCAATTGAAATTAAAGAAATTTGGAGAAATGTTTATAAAGAAAATGATTATCAAGATCCACATATACATAGTAATTCTCAATGGAGTTTTGTTATTTATGAAAATGTAAAAAAATCTAATACTGTCTTTTTGAACCCTAATAGACATCTTATAGAAACAAGTATGCGTGGATATGATTCAACATATAATGGCTACTATTTAGATACAAATTTTATGAATGACTATAAACCAAACTTTAAAACAGGAGATATTGTTATATTTCCATCATTTTTAGAGCATTTTGTGCTTGCTGGAGGAAAAGGAAGTACAATTAGTGGTAATATAATTTGCTCTTAAACTATGCCTTCTGAACATCATGTGGTTAATATATTTAAACCTTTTTCTCCTCATATTTTAAAATCAGAAATAAACGACAATATTATTAAAAAGTTAAATGATCAATGTGATGATCTTATAAAAAATGAAAAAAAAAGAAAAGAAGTTAATGTTGCAAAAAGTTTAGTAGGTCATGTAGAAGAAGAATTAAACTGTGATTTAACAGGACATATTGATTTTGGGGAAACATTATACAATTTGACACGTTGTTTATATGCAGAATGGTTGACTAATAATGATAAAAATAATTCACACAAAATTGAAAAAATAAAAAGAATTGCAGTTCATTCTGCGTGGTATGTAAGACAATTTAAAAATGATTACAATCCAGTACATCATCATAAATTTGGATCTCAGTATTCTTGTATTTTATTTTTGAAAGTTCCAGATAGTATAAAACCAAATAAAAATTATAAATATAAAAATAAATCATCTACAGAAGGGCATACAGATTTTATGTATGGCGCACACAATACTCTTACACAATCTAATTTTTTAGTTTGTCCGCAAGTTGGGGATTTATATATATTTCCATCATTCTTGCAACATACAGTATATCCTTTTTATGGAGAAGGAGAAAGAAGATCTCTTTCAGCTAATATGAGTCTAGAATGATAAACATCTTTAATATTCCAATTCAAGTAACCAAAATAGATTTTGATTTTACTGAATTAAGAAAAGATAAAAGACACGTTTATATAGGACAAGAGAAAAAGTCAATGAATGATAGTAGTTTAGAGAAAGTAAGAATATTAAAAAAATATCCAAAACTTGAAAAATTATTACTTAAAGAAATACATACATATACTGGTAATTTAGGCATACAAAACAAATATATAATAAGCACTTCTTGGTTAACAATTGTTGAACGAGGAGAAATTATAGATAACCACACTCATAATAATTCGCAATTTAGTGGAGTTTTATATTATGGAACAGATTATATTGATGCAGAACCTCTAAACCTTGTAAATCCGTTTATTGCTATGGATGGTTTTGAATTAAAAATCAGAGGTAAACAAGAATATTTTGCAAATTGTCAAGTTGTTCCAAATACTGGAGTCTTAATTATTTTTCCAAGTTTTATAGAACATTTTGCTAATAGAAATAAAATAAATACTCGAAGAAAATCTTTAGCTTTTAATATATTTCCAACAGGAAAAATAGGTCAAGGAGATGGTTTAATCGATACTGAGTGGTTTAAATAATGACAAATAAACTTTTCAAAACAGGAAAGTTGTATATTGGAAATTTAGAAAATAAATTTACTAATAATAAAATAGTAAATTTTTCTCCATTACTTATAAATTTATTAGATCTTTGTATTGATTACGTTAAATCAAATATTAATACAGAATATTTGCATTCAATATATGTAAGAGGATCTTGTTTAGATGGAAATATAAAAAACAAAAATATATTTGATTTAGATATTAATGTTGTTTTTAAAGATGATACTTACAGGCATGAATTATTAAATCAGGAACATAAAGAAAAAATTAGAAAAAAAATGCAAAAATTATATAATTTTTCAATACATCCAGATATTGCTTATTTTTCTATACCTTTATGGGTTACAGATCAAAATTGTTATATTAATAGGTTTTTTGCAAAAAAAATTTACGGCGAGGAGGATTTGTCCTTAACTGAAATAGACTTAAATAAATTACTAGAATTTTATAGAGTTATATTTGATTATGATTTTAATTACTTTATGGAAGTAAACTTAATTAAAGATAAAAACGATACATTAAGAATAATAAAAAGATTTTATAGAAGTTTTGGAATAATTGAGTTGTTAAATAATAAAATGTATAGTCGAGATATTTACTACTGTCATAATATATTAATTAAGAATTATCCAAAACATGAAAATGCTTTAAATGAAATAATTAATATATTTCTCAATCCAAAAGACTGTAATAATTTAGAAAAATATAAATCTACAATAAATACTTTATACCATCAAATATGCCAAACTATGAAGGTATAAACATAAGCAAGCTTTTTTTCAAGCCTCTTACAGACGATCCTGAAGGGGCTATTTTTTTGTTTTTACATCAATTTTGTGTTTATGAGGTACAACTTGGTTTGGAGGTATAGTAACGCTAATTCCTTCACAAGTCTTGGCATAAGCACCAACAAACTGGACTCCTTTTTTAATTTGCTCAGAGCAAATGGTTAATCTATAAAGCTCAATTTCCATTTGTAACTTTTTAGTTAACAACTTTTGATTTTTTATATTTACTTCTGTTGCTTCTAAACAAAGACTTGGAGCTTTTCCTAATGGAATACTTATTTGAGCCGAAATTCCGTAATTTAAATTATAATTATCCTTTTCAAATCTTGGTATTTCTTGATAATATTTTACCTCTCCTGTATCTTCGTCATAAATAGGAGTTCTAGTTATTGTTGAAATAGGGCGGTTGAAGCTCCACGAATCGGTCATATAAGGAGTAATTGTAAGTGTAGGAGATGCACAAACAATACCTTGCGACATTCTAAATTGTGGATGACTAGATGGGGTTATCATTGTCGCATTGTTATTTACTACCCCAGTTGATTGGCTTTGTGGGCTGGCAACAGTTGTATTAGCTAAAATTCTTGCAGGGGAAAGGATTACAGCTATTGTCCAAACGTACTTGTAGATTCTGTTGTAGTTGAAGTAGTGATTACGCGATTTATATTTGTAACTGTATCCAAACCCGGCGCCATTACATTTTCTATTAGACTGAAAGAATTTGCTGGATTTGATATTTTCCACCTTGGATTTGATGTAGCGTCTAATGTTGTCCAATTAAAATTTACACCTCCAACAGTTTGTTCATTAACACTAGTCGATGTTGGGTTAATGTAACCATCAATATCTGTTGATTCTATATTATGCCCCGATACACTAAATGTATAACCAGTTCTATATTGATAGCTAGTTATAGTTTCGTTTATGACAGATTCAGAAGTTGAAGAAGTCGTACTCGATCCACTTCTAAAATTTGGCACTACGGCCTGACCATAAACTTTAATCGGGTATATAAATACTAGCAGTAGCCAAAGTTTAGTCAATTTCTATGCTGACAGTAGTTGACGCAGAACAGCTAGTACCTGATCCAAATGCGCCTGAACAGGAGTGAATGCCACTTGATAGACTTGAAATACTTCCAGATCCCAAAGTTCCGCCAGAAATTACTGTGGTTTGTCCACCTAATACTGGGAGGGTTGCTATTCCAGAACTAGGAGTGATTGCTGATTGTGTAGCATCCCCAGCCTGATAGCTCTCAGAAAAACTAAAGGCTGACCCGGCGGTAGTAACTGTTTTATTAGTAGCCGTTACCCCTGCAAGGCCGTTGGTAATGCTTGCCAAGTTAAGACCACCAATTCCATTGGTAACTTGAGAATCTCCTGTTCCTGTAGAGGTCGTGATATTGCTTCCACTTATGCTGTAAGTGTTTGGAGCGGCATTTGTAATTACATAAGGCGAATCTATAGAAAATGATGACGCAGTAACATACTTTGCGGTAACGTCAGCAAAAGCGCTAGATGGGCTTAAAAATAAAGCAAAAGCAAGAAGTTTTTTAATCATTGTTTAGGTTTAGGGTCGATTACTTCAGCACCTTCTATTTTAATAGGTGTTATTACCCTTATAGTCTGAATCATACCCTCGTTTTGTGCAAGTTTATCGTCTTTTTTACTACCTTTTTTAGAGCCTTCAAGGCCAAAAGTCGCAAGTGCGCCTGTTAATAAACTCGCCGGGAAAGTTATATCTTTAGGATCGCCGCTATAGCCGGGAATTGTTATGTAGTTTAATGTTACGATAAATCCGCTCCAAACGACTACTCCCAACCGAACAAAAAGACTAATAATAGCCAATTGTTCTTCTTTATCATCTAGGCCATCTTTAAGCTTTTGTATGACATTCTTTGGCTTTTCAGTAGTCATAGTAAATTTTTATAGTTATATCCTTAATATTAGAGGTAATTTACGTTTAGGGTTATTCTTGTTGAACTATTTGTTGTACTTGTTGAGTGATGTTTTTCATTAGGATTAAAAAATATTATTCGATTTGCAACACTTTTTACTTGCGTACCATCAATAAAACCTGTAAATCCATCACAAGTATTTAACATTAGTAATGCACCTTTAAGTTTTGATTGATGTGGATTATCATTATGCCAAGGATGTCTATTAATTTTTTGAGTTCTTGGGTATAAATTTGCTTTCATTCTTACAACTTGATTGTATTCACAACCTAAATACTCTTCAAAGAGCGGATTTAACATATTATGTAAACCTTCAAAACAATCACTTTGTGGACGCATTTTGTCATAGATCCAATGTGTAAAAAAATAATTATCTAAAAAAGAATTGTCATAACTTATTTTTGCAGTTACATCAGAATCTGATATTCCTTCAAAATAATTCCAGTTAACATTTTTACTAGTAAAGAATTTATATATTTCATCAAAATGTTCTTCTTTTGCAAAATTATCAATAACTCGAATATCACTTTTTTGTTTCATCTTGAACCTCTCTTGTAAGAAAAAATGCTTGATTTAATCTCCATTTATTAATGTATTTTTTGTCCATACAAAGACCATGATAAAGATTATAACCATCAAAGGCAATCATTTTATTGTACTCAGACTTTATATGATGCATAACTTTTAATTGATCTTTTGGATAATAATGTTCTTTATGTTCTATACCTTGTTTAAAATTATTATTTGGAATATAAAAATTTGTACCATTTGAAGGTTTTTTATTTAAATAAACTAATATTGTTATTCCAAGATCATTATGAGGATAAAAATAATGATCTTGATATTTATTATTTAAAAATTTTGTGTAATTAGTTCTTGCAAGATATTTACTATATTCTTTGCAAGATTTATAAGTTTTTTGATTAAACATATTTTCAAAATAATCATATATTGGTTTGATTTCATTGTTGAAAACATGATGTGTTTTGTCTATAAAATCTATTCCTTGATGAAAAAAACCTTCTTCTCTTTTATGCCATTTTGGTTTTACAGATTTTAATAATTTAACAACCTTATCTGGATATTTATAAAAATCTTTAATGACAGTAAATTCATAATTATTTATATAATATTTTTTAGGTTTTGAATTATTTATTTCAAAAGTCATAATTAATATTCAATATCAATAATATTAAAAGAAATAGATATTCTTTCTATATCAGTTTTATTCATTTGTACATCATGCTCAAGCCAGCTTGGGAACATAATCATCATATTTTCTTGCGGTATTATTTCTTCGTATTCCTTGCCATCATATAAATATTCCATGTCTGGTGCTGATGATATGTGAGGTCTTGGGTCATAAAATCTAATTGATCCTGAAAGTTCTGAACATTTAACATAAAAAACACCACTTAAATAAGTACCAGAATGTGGATCATGGCTATGTCTTTCGTTATAAGAATTTCTTTTATTGACGTTAAGCCAAGATTTTATTTTAAATCTTTTTATAGTTTTTAATTCATTATGAGGAATATTTTTTTGTACAAAATTAAAAAGTTGCTCGTTTTTAAAATTATGCCCTTGATACCCACCTACATTAGAAAATTCAACTGAAGGATTATTATTCATAAAATCTAAACAATCTTTTTCTAATAACTTTAAATTTAAATTACAATTTTTCCAATAAAAAAAAGGTGTAGCAAATATATGATTCACAGAATAAAGTATTTCTGTCATAATAAGACCAGATAGCTATGTCGTAAAGTGGTTGAATTACTAGCAGCAACAGGAGGAGCAATATTAACAGCAGTATTTGTATCTGCTGGGAGCTTAAGTTATAGAGGTAAAAGAAACAGAGAAGATGTTGTAAGTTTGCTGACTAAAGTTGAATTAATTTCAGAAAAAATAGATGAAATGCATATTGATATGAGAGATATTTATGGAAGACTTAATTCTTTAGATATTTCAGTTGCAGAAATAAAACAAAAAAAATGACCTCCAAAAATAGAGGCCATAGTTCTTGCAGATATCTAGTGTAGCCTAGTTTCCACTAGTTACATACAAGACCCCACACACGCCGATAGATTAGCATAAAAAAAGCCCCCTGTTTTGGGGGCAATGTTATTACTGCTTTATCCAGTAACCATAAACGCATCTAGTTTCATCTCTGCTTGGATTGTAGGTGTCGTTTATAACGCCATCTATAACTGCGCAGTAATGACGAGTAACTCTTGCAATGACTCGACCTGATGGAAGTTCATCTGATTTAAGATGTACCTTGCATCCTGTTCCAATACCCATAGTAGAAACCCATTTAAAGCCTAATGACTTCATATAGTCTTTAAACCACTTGCGAGTAGTGCTAATACCATGACTAGCTGTTTTTTGCCTAGCAGTAGTTTTCCTACTGCGTTTAGTAACTCGCTGATTAGCGTTACCTTCTGCAAGTCGATTATAAACTTCTTGATAAGGTAACTTTGCCGCGATTGCTACGGCTCTAGTAACACAGTCTCCTGTTCTACCTTTGTAACCAGCTTCGGCTCTACCGCCGTCATTGAAATTAAATTCCATAATAAAGTGTAAAATGTAATGTGTAATGCCCTCCGAAGAGGGCGATGATAAGTCAGACAACAACCTTTATTTTTTCAATATAAGGACACGCCTTTTTGGTTTTGTCATCGTAGACATTACCTGATAGGTCATACCCCCATAAATCTATAACATCCGTGATGTCATAAAGGTGGCAAGTAAGTACAGTTCCTTTTGAGAACTTGTACTGGCCTTTCCAAACGCGTTTGCATTCTTTAGCGGCTCTGGTTGCGATTTTTATGTTTTCATCACGACCAACACAATAGGTTGAGCCGCCACGTCCAACAAAAATCAAAGCAACTTTTACTTGCTCTGTTTCTTCAGCCTTAACAGGCTTGACTTTAGACTTAGTCATAATTTTAAATTGTCGAGTTGCAAATGGCCGATGCTTCCATCGGTTAACCTTATTATACCTCGACCTAATTAACAATAGGAATTGAGTGTGCCACTAATAAAATTGGCATAGTAGTTTTTAATTTAGATTTTTTTTCTAATTTATAGTAGTATTTAGATAAGTCGGGAA
>CENX01028094.1_pt1 | contig 13621 bp, 12 predicted proteins | sample 361321 | NCBI WGS metagenome assembly CENX01 (sample SAMEA2619678, study PRJEB7988) | marine metagenome | isolation source: saline water (ENVO:00002010), including | reverse complement strand
TCTGCAAGACCTAACTGTTTAGCTGTTGCATCTATGATTCGTTTATTGGCTTGGTGAGGTACAAGGTAATTAATTTCTTCACTCGATAGGTGATTGCGTTCTATAATTTTTTGGGTTGATGCTGCCATTTCGGAAACTGCGTATTTAAAAACTGTTTTCCCGTCTTGATATAAATTGTGCCATCCTTGATCAAGTGTAGACTGTGAGGTCGGAAAAATTGAACCTCCACCTTTAATTAAAAGTGATTCTCTTGCCGCTCCATTAGATCTAAAATATTCATCTTCCCAACCGTATTGATTTGTTGAAGGTTCAATTAATACAGCCCCTGCTCCGTCTCCAAAAATGATACAGGTGGTTCGGTCTTTATAATCGACTATAGATGACATTTTATCAGCACCAATAAATAAAACCCGATTATATCGTCCGCTCTGGATATACCCATTTGCCACACTCATGCCATATAAAAACCCTGAACACGCAGCATTTAAGTCAAAGGCAAATGCATTGGTTGCCCCAATAGATGAAGCAACATAGGCGGCTGTTGCGGCCACCTGATAGTCGGGCGTAATAGTCGCTATAAGAACCAAATCAATTGATTTTGGATCAATAGCTTTTTTTTCTATTAAATCTTGAGCAGCACGTACAGCTAAAGTAGAGCAGCCTTGATTAGGTTCTCTTAGAATACGGCGCTCTTTTATTCCGGTGCGAGTTAGTATCCACTCATCGGTGGTATCTACCATTTGTTCTAAGTCCTTGTTACTTAAAATAGCTTCAGGAACATAACCTCCAACCCCTGTTATAGCAGATTTAACCATATTTGCGTCCACATTTAATGCAGGGATTGGCTTTTACTTTAAAGCCAATAGTGAGAAAACTATTTCCCATTGAATGAGTAAATCTTATAAATTTAGTCCCTTTGTAGAGCCTTCTTTGCAAAAGACTATGCTTCTACTTCGGTAGCGTCTATGAGAACTTTTCCTCTGTAATAAAGTTTTCCTTCATGCCAATGAGCACGATGATACAAATGAGCTTCGCCTGTAGTCCCACAACTGGCTACTTGCCTATTGCTTGCTTTGTAGTGGGTTCTTCTCTTATCTCTTCGAGTTCTTGAAATTTTTCTTTTAGGATGTGCCATGAACTAATTTTTCTTCAATAAATTTTTCAGTTTGTCCCATCTGGGATCATTTTGACCTTCAATGGGGGTTTCTTTTGGTTCTAGGGTCTTGAGTTTGTCAAGAATTTCTGAACGTAATGTCCCGTCTGCAATTCCTGGATGCACTAATTTCGGTGGAATATCTAAGACAATCATCTCATATATTTGCTGAGACACGTTGAACTTGTAGGCTCCTACAGGCAAAACTAAAATTTCATCTGCGGACGCCCCAGGATTTCCAAATTTTATTATTTGTGACCAGCTAGAGTTTAATAATAAATCAAAGTGTTCAGTGGTCACATCGCAGGAAATGCTAACACTTCCTTTTGAGTTAAATTCCAGTTCCAAGTGACTTTCGCTTTTGTGGAGTGCAAGCTCTACTTTGAAATCAGCTTGATGGAAATCTTTAAAATCAAAGCCTCCAAAGAACGTATTGTCAAGGGTGAAAACAAATCGGTGTATTCCGTTTTTTAAACCTACAAAGGGAATGTCAAACTCATCCAACTTTTCCATTATAAGACTATTGGTGAACAAATTTATAAAAAAAAAGGTATATTCAATCGTTTTAATACCTGTAGTTCTATGCGTATATTAATTAGTTTCTATATTGTTTTATATTTTTTCTTTATTTCTTGTCATAGTGAGCATTCCGATGCTTCTTCTACCTTAAAAAATATTGTTTGGTTGGTTGCCGAAGACCAATCACCAGAGCATTTCCCGATGTATGGTAATGAATTTATTTCATTACCTAACATAGAACAACTTACTAAAGATGGTGTGCTTTATACAAACGCTTATGCTCCTGTGCCAGTTTGCGCCCCTTCCAGAAGTGCACTTATAACTGGAATGTATCCAAGCACTATGGGGACCCACAATATGCGTACTTATAATGGCTATAAAGATTTTAATGAGCCCTCCATTAATATTCCATCGTATTCACCCGTTGTTCCGGAGGGCGTTAAAATGTTTACAGAATATTTAAGAACTGCAGGATATTACTGTACAAATAATCCTAAAGAAGATTATAATTTCAAACCCCTCCCTTCCGCATGGGATGAAAGTAGTAATGAAGCACACTGGCGTAATCGACCTAAAAATGTTCCTTTTTTTGCTGTTTTTAATTTTCATATCACCCATGAATCACAAATATGGAGTCAGGCAGATCAACCTTTACTGGTAGATCCTAATAGTTTGACGGTTCCGCCAATTTTTCCCGATAATTCAATAATTCGGAAAGATTTAGCGGTCAATTATTCCAATCTGATTCGTCTCGATCAGCAAATAGGAGTAATTATTGATGAATTGAAGGCTTCTGGTCAATATGACAATACATTAATTTTCTTTTATGGAGATCATGGTGGACCTTTCCCAAGACACAAGCGAGCTCTTTACGAAACGGGTATCAGAGTTCCCTTAGTAGTTAAAATGCCTCAAAATGTAAATGCAGGAACTCAAGAAAGCCGTTTTGTAAGTTTTATTGATTATGCCCCTTCCATACTTTCTTTTGTGGGTATTGAACCTCCCAAGATTATGCAAGGAAAATCTTTTTTAGGAAAATATAAAACAGCAGCTCCGCAATTTGTCTTTGTAACCTCTGATCGCTATGATGAAAAAGTAGATCGATTAAGAGCTATTCGTTATGGTAATTTCAAATACATTCGGAATTTCAATTTAGGGATTTCAAACGCTTTACCCGTGGCCTATAGAGAACAAATGGCTATGATGCAAAATATGCGTGAGCAATGGGAGGCAAAGACCTTGCCTAAGGCAGCAGCTCGGTGGTTTGCTACTCCGAAACCAGAAGAGGAACTCTATGACATTACTGTGGATCCTTATGAACTAAATAATTTGGCCGCAAACCCTACATTTAAAAATACACTTTCAATGTTGCGCAACAAACTAGAACAATGGATGAAGGAAACAGGTGATTTAGGGGCCTTGCCTGAACAAGAAATTTTAAAGCAATTTTTTCCGGATGGAAAACCCCCTAAACTTTCTCCCCCAAGCTATCAAATTGTTGATAATCAAGTTATTCTAAAACATGAAAACGCAGGCAGTACGCTTATCTGGCAAAAAGAAGGAGATAGTATCTGGTCTATTTATGACCAACCTCTTACCAAAACCATCCCTATAAAAGCAAAGGCCGTTCGTATAGGATATAATACAAGTGAAATCCTCGAATTAGATTAAGCTTCTTCTTGATATATTTCGGAGCGATATTTATATACTTTTCGAGCCAAAAATAGAGCTTCAATAAACGAACTTCGGTCTGCTTTTTTCTTCCCTGCAATGTCAAAGCCAGTGCCATGGTCTGGAGAAGTTCTGATTCTTTCTAATCCTGCAGTAAAATTAACCCCACTTCCAAACGCAAGTGTTTTAAAAGGAATGAGACCTTGGTCATGATACATTGCCAAAACAGCATCAAAAGCTTGATAGTGTTTTGAACCAAAAAAACCATCAGCAGCATAAGGCCCAAAAACCAGATACCCCTTTTCAAAGTAAGTATTTATAACTGGACGAATCAACTCATCATCTTCAGTGCCAATAACCCCATGATCACCCGTATGTGGATTTAATCCTAACAGAGCAATTTTAGGTCTGCTTAATCCAAAATCTTCTTTAAGACTTTTAAGTAAAGAATCTATTTTTTGTCTTAAGAGGTCTTCAGATAGTGCTTGAGCTACCTTTTGGATAGGTATATGATCTGTTACCAGGGCTACTTTAATGTTTTCATGCACCATAAACATTAGACAATCTCCCTGTAACTTTTCGTTTAAATAGTCCGTGTGTCCTGGGTATTTAAATCCAGCTAGCTGAAAGGCTTGTTTATGAATAGGTAGAGTAACTAATACATCTACTTTATTTTTCTGAAGTGCCTTGACCGCTTCATCTAAGGATCGTATTGCAAACAACCCGGCACTTACAGATACCTTGCCATATTCAATAGAAAAAGATTGTTCTGCAACTGAAAGAACATTGAGTTTAGATTTGTTTAGATTTTCTCCCCATTCGATGGGCTTCAATGCTGTTTGGAATGAAAATTTTTTTCGCTCTGTTTCCAAGAGTTCAAAATCAGCAAATACTAAGGGAGTGAAGAAATCATAGAGGCGTTTGTCTTCAAAGGCTTTAAGTAATAACTCTATCCCTACACCATTTGGGTCACCAATACTAATGCCAATTTTAATTTTTCCTGTATTGAGCATTAAGATATTATTAATCTATATTTTTGAAGTGTAAATGTAATTAAATATAAGCGGATGTTTACAGGAATCATTGAAGCTTTTGGTGTTGTCGAATCGTTGGAAAAAGAAAGAGGCAATCTCACTATTATAATGCAGAGTAGCATGGCAGCTCAGCTAAAAGTTGATCAAAGCTTAGCACATAATGGCGTTTGTTTGACAGTTGTTGCTTGCGATGAGACTCACTATACCGTGACAGCAATAAAAGAAACTCTGAAAAAAACGAACCTTAAAGCTCTAGCCCTAGGGTCAAAAATCAATTTAGAAAGAGCTATGGTAGCGGGAGCTAGGCTTGACGGACATATGGTTCAAGGGCATGTTGACCAAATTGCTAAATGCAGCTCTGTTATAGAAGAAGATGGAAGTTGGCGCTATACCTTCACTTTTGAACCTCTACCCGGAAACCTTCTTATAGAAAAAGGTTCAATCACCATTAATGGTGTGAGTTTAACCTTAGTAGATGTAAAACCCAAGCAATTTTCTGTAGCCATAATTCCCTATACCTACCGAAAAACCAATTTCCACCAAATTGAGGTTGGAAGTCTCGTAAATTTAGAATTTGATATGATTGGAAAATATATATCGAAACTTCAGGCTCAAAATAAAAATTGATATATTTAGTAAAAAACTATTTCAATGGAACTTTTAGAACTATCCACGTTTCTAATTTCACTAGCAGCAATATTTTCGATTATAAATCTAAGGATCTTAAAGCTACCCCTAACAATTGGTTTGATGGTCCTAGCCATCGCCCTTTCTGCAATAGTTTTGATCGTTGGAATCATTTCACCTGAGTTTTTATCACTTGCGACTTCACTAACCCAACAATTTGATTTTAGTGAACTTCTCATCAATGTAATGCTACCCTTTTTACTTTTCGCAGGGGCTATTAGCGTAAATGTGCATGAATTGCTCAATGATAAATGGGTCATTTTGCTTTTGGCTAGTTTTGGAGTTATCTTTTCCACTTTTGCTGTTGGTACTGGCGTATTTTGGATCACACAGCAACCTCTTTTTGGGCTAAGTGAAATGGGGCTAACTTATGTGGATTGCCTTTTATTTGGTTCGCTAATTGCACCAACTGATCCAATTGCTGTTTTGGCTATGGTGAAAAAAATGAATCTTTCTTCGGTTACAGAAACACGTATTGCAGGTGAATCTCTATTCAACGATGGTATTGGTGTTGTGGTTTTTTTGACACTGCTCAGTATAAAGATGGAAGGAATTGAAAACATAACTCCTCAAAGTGTAAGTTTGTTGTTTATCAATGAAGTTGTTGGCGGGGTCATTTTAGGAGCAATTATGGGGTTTTTAGGATTGAAGCTGGTTAAATATATTGAAAACGAACATGTAGAATTAGAAGTTATCATCACTCTTTCTCTTGTGCTTCTTGCGCCGCTTATTTCTCATCAATTTCATTTTTCAGCCGTATTAGCCGTTGTTGTAATGGGACTATTTTTAAATCAAAACATAGATTCTGATAAAAAGACAGAAGGTTTGCAAAAAGCCATGGGCGACTACGTGTATAAATTTTGGCATCTCTTAGATGAAACTTTAAATGCAATTTTATTTATACTGATAGGTTTAGAGATTATTCCTATTCTTCAAAATTTTACGCCAGAGTATGTTTTCATAATTATTTTGGTGATTATAATTGTTGTGGTCTCAAGGGGAATTGGAGTCTTTGTACCTATAAAGCTCCTCTCTATTAAAAAACAGTTTGAAGAAAAAACAGCCTTAATAATCACATGGGGTGGCCTTAGAGGTGGCCTAAGTGTTGCCTTGGCATTAAATCTTCCAGATAGTATTGGTGAAGGAAAAGATCTTATTTTAATTCTCACCTACAGTGTGGTCTTGTTTACCATTTTAGTTCAAGGTCTTACCCTAAAAAAAATTGTGAAATCTTAATTGATAGCAAAACATTTTTATAATTTTGTTATCGTTAACGCTGTGACAACAGCAATGTTTAATTTAATGTAGAAAGGAGGTGTCATATGTCTAGTGATAATTATACAAGGGAACTTAGACTATGGATGCCTTTTACAGCATCCTTCTAATGTTCCTTTTTGCAATAAAAGCGAGTCGATGGGCTCGCTTTTTTTAATTGTATTAGTAATGAAAAAAATTCCGTCAGTTGATCTTAGTCACTTTTTAATTGGCTCAATAGAAAAAAAAGAAACTTTTATAAAAGCGTTAGGAAATGCTTTTGAAACTATCGGTTTTGTTGCTTTAAAAGGACATGGCCTGTCACCAGACATGCAACAGGCATTATACGAACAAGTGAGGCAGTTTTTTTCTTTACCGCAAGCCTTAAAAAATCAATATATAATAAAAGGTGGAGGTGGGCAAAGAGGATATACTGGTTTCGGAAAAGAACATGCTAAGGGTAGGACAAAAGGTGATTTAAAAGAATTTTGGCATTTTGGCCAGGAAATAACTAATGATGAATCCTTAAACCAAACTTATCCTGTTAATATAATTGTTACTGAACTTCCAGAATTTAATAGTGTAGGAATGAAAGTATTTAAAGAATTGGAGAAAATAGCATTGAAAGTTCTTCAAGCCTTAGCCATTTACTTAGGTTTAGAGGATCATTATTTTAACTTATTTGTTCAAAGAGGGAATTCAATTTTGAGAGCCATTCATTATCCCCCAATAACGAGTCCCCCAGAAGGATCCGTTAGAGCAGCAGCTCATGGGGACATAAATTTAATCTCGCTGTTGATGGCTGCTCAAGGCAGTGGGCTTCAAGTTAAAAATCACGAGGGAGAATGGATTGAGGGGTCAGCTGATAAGAATGCACTTATCATTAATATTGGAGATATGCTTTCCAGATTGACCAATAATAAATTAAAATCAACCTTGCACCGAGTCGTTAATCCACCGAAGGAGTTTTGGGATAAACCTCGCTATTCGATACCCTTTTTTATGCATCCTATCCCCGAAATGGATTTAACTTGCCTACCACAATGTGTTGATGAAGCCCATCCTAAAAAGTATGAAGACATAACTGCAAGTCAATTTCTAAATCTTCGCCTGCATGAATTAGGTCTGCTAAAAAACTAATCTTTTTTTTTCAATTCATAAGTTTTAATAGCTTCCCTTAAAGAAGCTAAAACGGAATCCCGACAGTATCATACTCGTATTGTTAATCATCAAATATTCCATTTTGATTCACTAAAATTGTTGCAGCTAAAAAAACTCAATTCCTTGTTGTTATTTTGAATATAGACCATATCGGTTAATGTTCCATATACTGAAACTACTTTATTATAAATTCAAACCTCAGAATTCATTTCCTCTTTTTTTTTATTGCCTTGTAAAAAGAACTTAAGTTAACTGTCCCAATAAAGGGAATCATTTTTATAATTAGCCACCTCAAACTGTGTTGTTTTTTACTCATCTAATAGCGAATAAATTTTAGATCTTTAGTAGTGAGGTTAAATCGATTTTTGGTTGGAACTTTATCTGGAAAAATAATTCCTTTCACCATATGATATAAATCTTCTAATGAATCTCTATTTTTTGGGTTAAAGTTCATAATCTGTTAGAGTTGGGTTACTTTTTGTAACCCTCTTTACCTTTTTATAAATCTCTTTGATTTAGAATTTTGAGTTTATGGTTAAGGTGCATTTATTGATTTTGTGTAGAATGTAACTTTTCCCTAGATAAAATAAAGGCTTACCTTTTCTTCTTTTAGAAGTATTCCTGAAAATTTGTGATTTAATTGAATGTCTTTATATCCTATCTCTTTTAAGTTAGTATTGATATAATTCTGTCCTTAAAAATCAGATAGGAAATCTTATGCTTTATTATTACTTACTAAAAACAATTTCTTTATCTAGTGTGCTAGAGAGAGTTGACCTCTTGTGTGAGTGCTATCTCTAACAACATGGATTACCTCAGTATCAAGATTTACAAAAATAAACGGGTTTCACTCCTTATTCCAATGCCCTTTTCTATTAATGAATTAATTCTTTCTAATGTTAAAAGCGATAAAGGTGAATTTTACTGTACTTGCTGGATGGAAATAATCTCTTTTTGAATTTCCAAATCGGTAAGATTTGAAACTAGGTGTATCCTTTTAATTTCTTCTAATTTCAGTATTAATTAGTTATAATTTATGCGTTTTTTCGTCTAGTATGATCGTTTCGGATCTGTCGTTCGACTGCTTTACAATGAACATAAAAGGAATTTGTACCTAAGTAAAATGAATTGTATCAAAGGCAAATAACCCAAAGGCTACATATTTCAAGCCTATCATTTCATTGAAGTTTTGCAAAATCCTCTATATCATCTGCTGCGGTCAAATCGGGTAGATGCTCTGAAACAGGTATAGTAATAAATTGCTTTGGATGATCCTTCACAAAATTGCGGACAGCTTCTGGTAACTCTTTTTCTTGTCTTAAAGGATGTATTGGACAGTCTCTTATGTATTGATCTATTGAAGCACCATCAAAGCTAAAAATATTCATGCTTACTCGAATCTCCCCATAAACATCACGGTATTTTTCTACAACTTCGGGCTCCGGTTTCTCAATAATATTCTCCAAATAATTTTCTTTATCGATGGCCATAACCGCAAATTTTGAAATTCGCTGATCTGGAAATTCTAGGCCTGACCTGCTATAACTTATAAGCGCATGAGGTGCTTCTCTATTTTCTCTCAACAGCGAGAGAGCTTTAACTGAATATAAGTTGTCACCATTGCATATAGTAAAACTATTTGTTTTCAATTCAGGATATTGAGCCATGGCTTGAGCTAAGGCATCTGCTGTTCCCAATGGTTTTTTTCTACCTTCATGGAGGTATTGCAATACAAAATTTACTGTAAGGTACTGTGAGGCGTTTGAGTCTACAAAATCATGAAATACTTCATTTTCTGGACTAGTGATGAGATAAATTTTTTGATAACCGGCGGCTTTTGCATTTTTTAATAGATAGTAAAGAAGTGGCTTCTCAGTTTTTCCAAGGGGGATTAGACTTTTATGAACTTTTAAAGCAATATTTTTTGTATCTGCAGATAGCTTGACACTATCCAGGGACCGTTTCATTCTGGAAGAGGCTCCTCCAGCTAAGATTAGTAAAGAGGTGTTTTCAGTCATTTTAATTGTATGTTAATTGTACTTCATAAGCCGATTTTGCACCTGATGCCAAAAAAGTATTTATAACCTTCTCTTTGCTCTCTTCACTAACAATAGCTACCATACAGCCTCCTCCTCCAGAACCAATTATTTTTGTTCCAATAGCACCGTTCGCCCTAGCATTTTGCATCATCTCCATCATTGGTTTCGGCGTATTCAAAATATATTCTTCTAGGATCTTTTGATGACTATTCATTAAAAAACCTAATTCCTCCTTTGATCCATTTGTTTCTAATACTTTTTTAGCTTTCAATGTAATATCATAATTATGCACTGCAGCATACCAATAGGGCAAGTATTGTTTGGGGACATCATTCTTATATCGCTCATAATCATTAACATTAATTGATTGAATATTAAAATCTGGATGCTTATTATTTATAGCTTTTATCGCTTCTTGACCGTAAATCCTTCCTTTTTTCAAAATAGATAGCGTTTGTTTGGCAATGCCAGACTCCGCCACCACCATGGGACCTAATTTACAAGGCAAAGCAGTACAGCCAGTGGTTTTCGTATCTATATAGAGCAACCCCCCTTGTGCAATGGTATACTGGTCCATGAGTCCGCCAGGCTGATCAAAAAAAAGGACTTCAGAGGTATAAGTCAATTGACCCACTTCTAAATCACTGTATCTTATTGGGTCTTCTTGTGCTTGAATTAAAAAACGGATCCATGCAACTACTAAGGCTGAAGAACTTGATAAGCCAGCATTTACAGGAATATTTCCACTTATTGTAATGTTATACCCTTGTGCAAATTGTGCTCCCTTTTGTTCTAAAACTTTTATTCCCGAGAGGAAATAATCATGTCGCTCTATTTTTATTGTTTTATTGTTGAGATGTATTACTCTATTTTCGTCAATATCAGGCAAATATATGTTGTATATACCCTCATTAGTTGGGATGGCTTTTAAATGAATATAGCGATTGATTGTTCCTGCAATTACGGGAAGGTCTAAATAATCTTGATGGTCTCCAAAAAAGCATACCCGAGCAGGGGTTTTAAATTCGATCATAAAACAAAACTATAGCGAACTTAATACAAGATAGCCTTTAAACAATAATTTCTAAAGGCTTTGTAGTCTTCCAATTACCTCGCGTAAAGTCCGGAAATTGTTGTGGCATTCCATTTTGGGCCACTGATGTTTCGCTTAGTGGAGCAACTGCGCTCCAAAATGCTCCCTCATAAATATTCTGATCAAGAGGTAAACCCTTTTGCAAACATTCTATGATTCGATAAAGCATAAGAAAATCCATGCCCCCGTGACCGCCCATTTTCTTAGCTAAATTGCCAATTCGTTTATACAAAGGGTGTTCATAGGTTTCAAACAATTCCTTCAATTGAGCCCCTTCTGCCCAATTGTGATGATCTTTTGATACGCCTGGTACGCCACCTTCTAGGGCAACCCTGTTTGGGTAACTAGCTACTATCCCAAGTGTACCTTGAACAAGATTGAGCCTAGTATATGGTCTTGGACTTGTTTCGTCCCACTGAACCATTACCGTTTTACCCAGTGCTGTCTTAATAATTGATGTATTAAGATCTCCTCCTTTATAGTCTAACTGATTCCATTTGTGATCATCAGGGTAGTGCTTAGAGGCATATAAGGCTCTCCCCCTTCCAGGAGTTGAAAAAGATGTAAGCGTCCCAAACTGATCTTCCCCTCTTGCTAGACTCATATATTGTGCAACGGGTCCTAACCCATGAGTTGGATACAAGTTTCCATTCCGTTTGGCATAATGATAGGTGCGCCATGAACCTGTGCCTCTTTTTTGTTCTTCCATTTGAGACCTCAACTCATGGATGTAAGCGGCCTCTGCATGAAGTAATTCTCCTAGAAGCCCCTGACGACACATATTGAGGTAGATAAGTTCCTCACGACCATAATTGACGTTTTCCATCATCATGCAGTGTTTCTTTGTACGCTCTGAGGTATCTACCAGTAGCCACATTTCTGAAAGAGTGACCGCTAAAGGGACTTCAACAAATGCATGAGCACCTTGTTTCATTGTTTCAATAGCCATAGAAGCATGATTATTCCAATTTGTCACAACGAAAACAGCATCAAGTTTTTCCGTTTTAAGCATTTTTAACCACTGATTCTCATCCCCAAAATACGCCTTAATTTGACCATGCCTTTTTATATCAATAGATTTACACTCCCTCATTGACCGTTTGACTAGATCTTCATATACATCGCAAATTGCTACTATTTCGGTTCCTTCTATTGAAGCTAATTGTCTAATATGACCAGAACCCCTTGACCCTACACCAATAATACCGATCCGCACATTTTCAATTTTAGGGGCGGCAAAATCACCCATATACATAGCATCAATGGATCTTTCTTGAGCAGCTTCACCTAACTTGAGTTGTCCAACAGCATAGACTGAGGCTGCTGATAATGATGATTTTTTTATAAAATTACGACGGTCTATAGATTTCATTGTAAGTTTTTTTATTTAGTTCAATTTACAAAAGTTTTCTTATCATGAATTGTTTTTGTCACAAACTCTAGATTGCTTACATTTAAATAAAAAATGGGAGTTGGTGCACTTTTTTTTGGGAGTTTAGCTTTGTGCCTTTTTATAGGCCTTTGCATTGAAATTAAAGAACGGTTTTTAAGATAAGTTTGGGCTATTTTATCAGAAATATTTTGGTTTATGTCGCCATTGCAGTGGTTGTGTATCTTCTCTACATGGCTATTAGAGGTATGCAAAATAAAAAATAAAACCCACAATGCTAAAACACTTTTTATTTTGAATTTAATAGAGAAGCTATTCTTTTTATTTTTTGGTTCTCCCACTAACAATATAATTTCTTTAAATGAAAAATATTTTATTATTGATTGTCGTTCTTTTTCAACTACAATCAACTATTCTACAAGCTCAAACTGATTCTCCCAATATAGTAATCATTTTTGCAGATGATTTAGGATATGGAGATTTAAGTGTTTTTGGAAATCCAGAAATTGAAACTCCTAACCTAGATCAACTAGCGCATGAGGGTCAAAAATGGACCCACTTTTATGTTGCTGATCCCGTCTGTACGCCCAGCAGAGCAGGACTTTTGACTGGTCGGTATCCTATTCGGTCTGGGATGACTTCAAAGAGAAGAGTTGTCTTATTTCCTGATTCATCAAAAGGATTACCTCATTCTGAAACTACTATTGCAGAATTGGTCAAAACGGCGGGGTATACCACTGCGATGATCGGTAAATGGCATTTAGGGCATCTCCCTGAATATTTACCTATGCAGCATGGCTTTGATTCTTATTATGGAATCCCCTATTCAAATGATATGGACGCCAATAAAAAAGGGCCTAGTGCTTATTCGGAAGGAAGAAACAACCCCTTTTTCCAACCTGATTATAGAGATTATAATGTCCCTTTGATGCAAAACGAAAAAGTTATTGAACGTCCAGTAAATCAATCCACAATTACACAACGCTATACTAATCAAGCGATTTCATTCATTGAAGAAAATAAGGAAAAACCTTTTTTCTTGTATTTAGCCCATTCAATGCCCCATATACCATTATTTGTCCCTGAAGACATTGATATAAAAACCTATTCTAGCTTGTATGCAGCAGTGATCCAATCCATAGACTCAAGTGTAGGTCAAATTGCAGAGACTTTAAAATTGCAGGGAATAGCAGATGATACAGTATTAATTTTCACCTCAGATAATGGCCCTTGGCTATCTTACAAAACTCATGGAGGTTCTGCAGGCCCTCTACGCGCTGGAAAAGGAACCACTTTTGAGGGTGGACAACGAGTACCCACCATTTTTTGGGGCCCAGGTTTAGTTAAACCAAAAGTGGTTAGAGATATGGGAGCTACACTAGATTTATTACCTACAGTTTGTGAATTAACAGGGGTTAATCTTCCTAAAGACCTTAAATTAGATGGAAGCTCTCTTGTCAACACCCTTACAAAAGGAGAAAAAAGTTCTAGAGAAGATTTTTATTATTGGGCCTTTGGAGAGTTGCATGCCTACAGAAAAGGACCTTGGAAGTTGCATTTAAAACAAAGGGCACCTGTAAATTATGATAATGCTTTTATTTTAGAAACACCCGAATTATA
>CENX01117686.1_pt1 | contig 13624 bp, 9 predicted proteins | sample 361321 | NCBI WGS metagenome assembly CENX01 (sample SAMEA2619678, study PRJEB7988) | marine metagenome | isolation source: saline water (ENVO:00002010), including | reverse complement strand
CTAAAAAAACAACAGCTACTAAAAAAACAACAGCTACTAAAAAATAAAATAGGATTCAGTTATGGCACACAAAAAAGGAATGGGAAGTACAAAAAATGGTAGAGACAGTAAGTCTAAACGTCTTGGTGTTAAGCGTGCAGATGGCCAATTTGTAACTGCTGGTTCTATACTTGTTAGACAAAGGGGTACTAAAATTTATCCAGGTAAAAATGTTAATAAGGGTAAAGATGATACATTGTTTGCTTTAATTGATGGAAAAGTTAAGTTTCATAGACTTGGAAAAGAAAAAAAGCAGGTTAGTATACTTAATTAATCTAGATTCTTATTTTGCTTAGCAGCTAAAATATTTCTTGTAATTCCACTGTATTTTGTTCTTTTTATAGAACTCTTCTTGAAAGATTTCTGATAATCCTCTACAGATAGATTTTCCCAATCACTATCAGTTTTATTATCAATTTCTAATCTTTTTTTAAAATTAATATCTTCGGTTAACTGTTCGTATTTTAAATTCCAAGGGCATACCTCTTGACATATATCGCATCCATAAATCCAATTATTAATTTTTTCTGATAATGATTTAGGTATTGATTCTCTATGTTCAATAGTTAGATAAGATATACACTTATTAGCATCTAAAACATAATCTTCTAAAGCTTCTGTTGGGCATGCATCTATACATTTTGTGCAAGAACCGCACAAATCATAAGTGTAAGGTTTATTAAATTCTAGTTCAAAATCAATGATGATTTCAGATAGAAAAAACCATGTTCCTATTTTACTATTTATCAAATTAGTATGCTTTCCAATCCAACCTAAACCTGCTTTTTGACCCCAGTGTTTTTCCATTAGTGGCGAAGTATCAACACAAACTCTATATTCAAAATTTTTATTATGTAAACTTATAGTTTTTATAATTTCATATAATTTTTCTTTTAAAACTATATGATAATCATTTCCCCAAGCATAATTGGAAATTTTATAATTTTTATTACCTCTATTACTTTCAGTAAAATAATTATATCCAAAAGAAATAACTGTTTTTGCTTTTGGGAAATATTTAAGAATTTCTCGTCTTTGATTCACACTGCTCTTCATCCATTTCATTGATGCATGAAAACCTAATTCAATCCATTGATCAATTTTAGTATTAATTCCTGATGCTGAAGAAAAACCAATTAAATCAAAGCCTAATTCTTTTGATTTTTCAATTATAATATCTTGTATGGGATTATTTTGCAAGGAATGAAATAAAAGATTTAAAAATTCTCAAAATATATAATTTTTACTTCTCTATTCATAGAATCATATAGTTGATCATTATCTAAACTATATTCATTATTTTTTGTGATATCATTAACATTAACTTCTAACATTAAATTATTTGTTGCTGACCACCTTAACCCAGCATTTAAATATCCTCTACCTTTTCTAATAACTAATGATTCATCATCTACTGTATTATCATCATCTCTAGCTAAATTATATTCAGCTAAAATTGAAAAACTTCTATTAATTTCTTTATCAAAACCAAAAAACAAGTTAATGTCATCATCTCCATCATCATTTTCGAATAAATTTTTATTAAGACCCATATGGAAACCCAAATTACCTAAAAAACTATAATTTCTACTTAAAACACAATAAACACCCATTGCTTTATATTCGTATCTATTGTAATCCTGTCTATCAATAAATCTTCCTTTACCTTGTGTATCAAGACCAATTAAAACGGCTGGCATCGTTTCTGATTCATCATAAACTCTATATTTAAGCTGTACTTCTGGATAAGATTTATTTTTTTTCAAATTACCAATCCCAATAAATTCTTGTAAGCCAAAAGATACACCAAAGGTTAGGTTTTCGGTTATACCTAAAGAAAAAGAAGGTAATATGCCACCATTATTCATAAGCAATGTTTCTATTGAATAAGTTCCTTTAGGTAATGTTCCACCTGTTGGTAATGAAACTAATTTGAGAGGTGGATATGGTTGCTCAATTTGGCTGAAGACTAAACTAAATGTAAATATTATTAAAAGTATTTTTTTCATATTTAAAATTAATGATTTTATAATAGTAATAAAAATAAATTAATCAATATATCGAAAGTAAAACTGGCATATGATCAGAGATATATTGTTCATAAACATTAAAACTTCCCATATAATCATCAAATGGCAAAGTTTGCACAGAGTAATTTTTATTTTGAACTAAAGAATTAGATATTAAAATATGATCTAAAAAACTAACATAAGGTTCTTTAGGATATGATGCCTGTTTTAAATCATATGTAATATCATAAGTTGGAAAAAACATTGTATCATCTTTTAAGAAATTATCAAAACAATGCTCACCTGGCTTATCCTTTAAATCATCATTCCAATCTCCTAAAACAATATATTGATCCGATAATGATTTATTTAACTGACTTTTTAAATAATCATACAACTGATTTGCTGCTAATTTTCTCCTATTTAAACCTGAATCACAGCACTTCATATGTAAATTTATAATTGATAATCTTTCATTATTTTTTTTATATATTAAATCACACTGTAATGGTGGTCTGCCTGCAAAAAAATAATCATTTTCAGCAAATAACTCTTTTCTACCTACTAAATCAAAAAGATTTTTTTTATAAATAATTGCTTGATCCATAAATGAGGACTGCTGAGAGATAATAAAATCATAATCTTGAAGATGTGTCATCAATTTGCTAAACCAACCTCTTTTTTTTATCTCTTGAAACGCTATTATATCTGGATTTAATTCTATAATTGCTTCACTTAATGCATTTATTGTAGAATCTCCATTTGTTGGAAAAAACTCGCAATTCCATGTAATGATTTCTAAACCATTTAATTTATTAATATTCGGAAAATCCCATTGGTTTCTAGTTGTTTTAGAAAAATTATCTTTACCATCTGGTTTGATTACTGAGCTCCAATCAACCTTACTATATACATCTTTCACAGATAAATTATTTTTTTCCTTTAACCAATTATACATATTAATATCATAAGAAAAATCATCTAAAAATAATGTTTGAGATATACTATTTGTAACGGCGCTTTTATAACCAGTAAACAATTTAGTTTCAGGATCAAACTTTATATAAAAATGACCAAAACTTGTTCCATTACCATAATTTTGGAATATATATGTATGACTATTTTTATCATACCAAGGAGTATTGTAACCTTTACTAATCCCACCAGAAACAATTAAATCAACTTCATCAGAAAAATATCCTAGTTCGATAGAATTTAAATTCTTATTAAAAGTTCCTGTTTTTTTATAATTAGAAACAAAATCATCGTAGATTTTATCTCTGTCCCAAGGAACACCTGAGCTTGTTAATAATATAATAATATCTACATCATCGATAATTTCTGATATCCAAAAATTCATACTATCTAATGATGAATCAATTTTCAAGCCATCTAAATTTTTCTTTAAAACCGTTTCTGATATATCAGGATTTACTAATCCTATCAAACCTACTTTAACACCTTTGATGTTAATAATTTTATATGGTTCGAAAACTAATTTATCATTTTTTTCATATTTAACATTACATCCAAGCATTGGAAAATTTGCCTGCTCAGATAGTTCTAATAAATTTTCATAACCAAATAAAAAATCATTATTTCCTGGTACAATAGCATCATATCCAATTTTATTCATCCATTCAATTACAGTTTTACCACTATCGATAATACCAAGTGGATGACCTTGAAAAAAATTTCCACCATCTAATATTAAGATATCATTTGATCTATCTGACATCTTACTTTCAATATCTTTTATATATTTATATAATGCAGAAGCCCCCACAATTTTTGGTGGAAAATTTGGATTCATAAAATGAGCATCTTGATCGCCAAGAAATCCATGTAAATCATTTGTTGTTATAACATCAATAAATGAATCTTTAGGAAATAGACTTAAAGAAAATAATAGAAGTATATGAGTTAACTTTACCATTTTCCATACATCGGATTAGGGAAAACAAAATTATCTATTCCGAATCTATCTAAATTTTTATCTTCAAAATCACCCATTGCATCTCCTAAATACTGGATGATTTCAAAATTGTTATAATTTTTCATTCTTCCAGTAGAATTAAAAATTTCTTCTCTTCTAACAGTTTTTTTATCTGCTTTATCTAACCTTAATAAATATATATCATTATCTGAAAATACACCTAATTTTTTAAGATTATTTTTTGTTTCTTCAACTCTCTTATCCATTCTATTACTAAGAAAAATTACTTGAATATTATTATCTCTTAGAAAATTCAAATATTTTCTTGCTCCTGGAACAAGTTTTGCATCTTCTTTTAAAACCCATTCATCCCATGATTCTGGATTATATTTTTCATTTTTATCAAATAGCATTACTTGATAATCAGAGTTATCCATAATGGTTTCATCTAAATCTAAAACAACAGCATAATTGTTATTAGCAATATTCAGTGAAAAATTATTTGGAGATAACTTCTTTTTTAATTTATAAATTGCATTATTAAATATTTGATGACATAAAGCTTCATACTCACTAGATTCTATTACCCATCTTACATCATTTGGAAGTTTACCATAAACAGATGATAAGTTAAAAATCATACAAAGTATCAATAATTTCATATTAAAACTCCACTTTCAAAGTTGTTAAAAAACTTAAATTATTTTCTGTAACAGTATCACAATCAATTACATCACAACTATAATCAAAAATATTTTCTAAAGGAAGTATATCATAGTATTTATAATTATAAGTTGAATAATTCAAAGCAACATCCATTGTAATACTTTTAGAAAAACCAATTCCAGTTCCAAGAGTTAAAATTGATTTTGGTGATACTGCATTAAATACTGATTCACTATAGACTAGTCCAGCCCTAATTGGATAGCTATTCATAGGAGAATATTCAAAACCTATTTTATATTCATTTACATCATAATCTATTCCAGCAACACTTACATCATGTTTAAAATATCGATTTGTAAGTTCAAAAATTAAGTTCATATTTATATTTGATTTAGGTGTATAGAGTAATCCTATATTCTTTTTTTCTGGTAGATCCAAATAAAATCCGTTTAATGTAAAGACTAACTCTTCATTTTCAAAATCAAAAAATTGAGGTAATCCAACATAGTTTGATATTGAATTTGAGAAAAAATCTAATTCAGTACCATCAGAAATAAGTGCACTTTCTTGTATTGAAGCTGAAAGAATTAACTGATTTAATATTTTAAAATCAATACCTATGCTTATAAAAGTATCACCAGAAATCGAATACAAATTATTAAAGTCAGTTATATTAGCAAGATTCATTGCATCATAATAGCTATCAATAACTGATAATTTGACTGAATCATTTACTGTAGTATCTTTTAACCTATTAATTCCTAAACCAAAAGTTAAATTTTTCAAGAAATCATTAAAAGAAAATGAAAACCCTACAGATTGAACATCCATTGTTCCTTTAGTTTTGTAAGAATGAAAACCTATAACTGGATCATTGATACCTATTATCCCATCTGCAAGATTAGAGTCCCCTCTAACCTCCTCATCATAGTTGTAATCAAAAGATAGATAAGGCTTCGACGCAATACCAATACCAAGTTTTATTTTTTTCAAAGAAGGCTGATAAAAAAAACCAAAGGAATGATTAAAAGCATTATTTTGATTAAATACATAATCTGTTTCACCTAAACTTTCTTCCCATTCATCTTTAAAAACAATACTTCTTCGTTCAGATAATGAATTAAAATTAATATTTAAATCTACCATATATGATTCATTAAACGATAAAATTTTTGCTGGATTAGAAATAATAACACCACTTCCATAAGATGTAGTTAAAGAAGAATTACCAATTGCCATAGACTTAGCATCACCCTCATATACTTCACCTGGTAAAATTCTATTAAAAAAAGATTGTGAAAACATAATCGAAAAGAATATTATGTATAAATATTTATAATGCATAATCTATTTGTATCCTATAGTTAAAATTTTCATTTATTACATGTGGATTTTCAATCCAACTACCATTATCTAATTGACCTGAAACAATAGTAGTTGAATAATGATCAGATGAATGGCTTACTTTTAATTTTAAAGCTAATAGTGGATTAGGTTTAAAATTAAATGACATCCAACTATGAACAAGTCCATTATTTGTATCAAATAATCTAAAATCATTATCTTCAATATACCACATAAAACCTTCTGCATATACAAAGCCTGTTTTTAGTTTCATATTCTCATCAAAATTATGTTCAAAAGAAAATCCAATTGAACCATCAGGTGAACCAATATCACCAATATGCATTTCTTGATCAAATAAATCAGGACTTCCAGTTAATCTTGGTCTTGGACTAAATGTCGTATAATTCCAAGAATATAATATCTCCATATTATTATAATTTGACAGCCTAAGCTTAAATCTAATTCTTGCTTCTTTTGTATAATAAGGACTGGGATGAGCTATATCAAAAGATCCTCTAGATTGCCATTTATATCTAAAGTACAACCTATAATTAAATAATGGTCTCCATTCAAGTTTACCTACTATTCTAAAATACTGAGCTTCATCAGCTTTTCTTACCCAAGAATCCCATTGAATACCACCAACTAAATCTTCATGAAATTGATACCTTGACTGAATATAAATACCTCTTTCAGCTTGAGGCTGAGCATTAGAAGAATATAAATTATAGTAAATGGGATCTTCAAGCCAGTAAGGATCTTCAAATATAGTTGATTTATATCTTTTATATTCAGAAAAAGATCTTTGATATGGATTATCAAAATCAATATCATAATCCCTATATAAAACTAAAAGATTAAATGTATTAAACTGCATATAACTATTTAAAACATATGCTTTTGGCTCATTATCAAGAAGCTTTCCATCTGAATCCATTTGTCCATATTCACCTTGTATTACCATATTTTTAATAACTTTACTAAAATTATATCCTATAACTCTTCTAAATGATTTAGCATCTGACCATAAAGATGATTTTCCAGAGGAAGAATACATCGCATTTATTTCAGGATCAGCTGAATTACTCATGTAATTTAAATAATAAACATCTCCTGAATAATCATCATAATCTGATGCATCTACTCCTAAACCATCTAAATCACCATCACCTCCTATAATTGTTTCAATTACTTGAGGATTTAAAACTCTATCATACAAGCTTTCATAATATGTAATTCCAAAATTAGATGTTACATCAGGTGAATATCTTAAATTCAAACCATATGTCCATTCTTCAACAGAATTGATAAGATTTTCATTGATTTTATTTAGTTCGTTATTTGAATATCCAAAACCTATTCTAGGGTTCATAGAAATTAATGAAGAAAAACTACCATCAGCATTAATTACAGCATCCCTCATATTGTTATTTTTGGGAAAACCATTTGATAAAAACATAGATAGTCTAACTTTATTAGTTGAAAATTGAGCAGCCAAACCACTGAGTACAAATTGAGTTGAGCGAGTAAAATCGGTACTTATACCTGTTTGTCTTTTAGAAAAATTATACCCAGATCTTCTAGGCTGATAAAAATCTGTTGATTCAAAAACAACTCCCTGGCCGTATGCAGCTGTAAAATTACCAATAATCAGCTTATCTAATCTAAATGATGAAAAATTTAACTTTTCTAATGATAAAAAAGCCTTATCAGTATAAATATTTGAAGATTGACCAAATTGGTTATATCTCAATACTCCAAAATTATAATTTTTATAACCAATTAAAAGCTTAGCTAAAGTTTCAGGATTTGATGATTCAGAAAAGTCTACAGGTATTTCATCTTCATCTAAACTTGAAGAAGAGGGAATTGTTCTAACCATACTAGTGTACCTTACGTTTACTTTATTATCATTAATATCTGAATATTTTATAAAGTCTAGTAAATTTTTATAACCATAGTAGCTAATTCCTGGTGAATTTTTCAATTGAAATGTACCTGATATTTCACCTCTTTGTTGCTGCTTAAGAACAGCAACAACATCCATAGGACTAAAATTTGGAAGAGAAGATAAATCATCAAAATTCATTTTATTAATATTTTGAGGGTCATAGTATCTATCAAGCCATAATTCAGCTATTCCCTCAGAACTTCCCTCAGAAGCCAACCATTGATCAGTTTTATATGAAAAATTTGAAGAAGCATTATATTCTTTTTTATTTATTACAATGTATTTTTTAAGTGTTTTAATATCTTTAGTATCAATTGATGAAACATTTAATAAATCATAAATTGTATTTATTTCTCCAATAGAAATAACATATGACCAAAGATCATCAATTTTATTTTTTGATAAAGGGATTGAAGAAAACTCATTATAACTTGTGTTATTAATATCTATTTTTTCAGCACAAAAAAAACAACTAATAAAAATAGCAACTATTAATTTATTATTTATCAAAGCTTACCTTAACTGATAATAAATTAGAGGCAGATAATAAATGATGTGTTAACAAACTATATGATAGTTCAATTTTATTTAATTCATAAGATAAACCAAAGCCAAATCTATTTGGATTCATTTGAATACCTGTTCTAAAAGATAGTGATTCAACTATATCATATTGAATTCCAAATTTAAAAGAGCTTTGATTCTGACCTAAAACTTTCTCAATTGCAAAAGTGGTAAATAAACCATTAAAAGGATTATATGTTAAACCTACATCCATTCTCCTTGGTAGAGGGGCAGAAGAAGAACCTTTTCCTATTGAAGGATTATTAATATTTTTAATAAAAGCTCCAAAACTGATTTTATCTCTTAATGAAGCATGCACTCCTATATCCAAACCAAGAACAGTAGTTTCACCTGAAGATAAACCTCCAATACCATCACCATTTACACCTGCAGATTCAGCTTGATAAAAAATCAAACCATTGACATTATAACCAATTGATAGTTTTGAATTTGCATCATCTAACAAGTAAAATGCCTTACTAAAAGAAATTGATTTTTCAGAGGATAGATTCTTATCTGATGATCCGCCTGAATTAGTTCCTAATTGTTGAAAAGAGAAAGCGGAATTTGAAGGTAAACTTACCGATAAAAATTGATGATTTAGAAAATTCAAACCATATAAATCTGTAGTTCCAGCTATTAAACAATATGGTTCAACATTGATTAAACCTGCAGGATTGTAAAAAACAGTTTCTAAATCATTAATATCTGATACAACAGCTCCAGCCATACCCATTGATTTTGAACCTATATGAGAAATATTAGAAAAACTTTGAGTAAACAAGCTAAAAGATATTGTAGATAGTAAAATAATTATATATTTAATCATTAATGATTTACTCCTACAACAATAGGGGCAACATCAGTAGTAGTTCTACCAGTTTGAAAATCTGATGCTTCAACTTGAATAAGATAAGTACCAGGATTTACAATTTGACCTAAATGATTTCTACCATCCCAGTCTGAGGTATCTTCATATCTTTCAACAACTCCTCCCGTTTCATAATATCTATCAACAATACTTGTTATAAAAATTCCATTCAAATCTATTATCCTCACAATTACTCTAGAATTGGATGGAAATGAATAACTAAAATCTAATCTTTCTCCTAGTGATGGAATTATAACATAAGGAGCAGTAACTATTTCAGCTTGGATAATCGTCTCATCCTCAACTAAGTTCCCTTCTGGGTGATATTCTCTATATAAAAAAATATTATTTTCAGAGCTTATTTCAAATTGGAAAGAATTATTATAAACTCCAACTGTCCCTAGTGCACCTACAGAATAAATTGAAGGATCATATACATCAAACATATATCCAATTGAAGAAGACAAAACATCCCAATCCCAGATAACTGCATCTATTCTAAATCCATTTTCATCTTCTAAAACAATAACTTGAGGACCACCTGATGGACGAATATCATCAAAACTCTTTACAAGTCCAGCAATTGTTGCTTGATAGCCGCTTCCAATAGAATTTGGATCACTAGTTACTATTTGCTCTATTGTATGTGTTGATGTAAAACAGCTCCCATCATCAGCATTTGCAGCTTGATTATAATTAGTTGCAGTATCAGCTGTACAACCAAATACTATACCAGGACTTAAAACTATTTCCCAAGAACTTACAAAATCTTCACTAGTTTCATCATGACCTGTAATACCATTTCCATTTATATTCTCACCATCTTCAGTGTTTGATTTTCGACTATAAAGATAATATTCACTTGATGTTTCAAGATAAATTTGGTTTTCTAATGCAGTATCTGGTAAATAATTTGATATGTTTGTCTTATCAACAGCATAAGTATTGCTACCCCATAATAAATAATCAACATCTTCAACCAAAGATTGAGCATTACCGTCCCAATAAAAAAGTACTAGACTCTCATCACTACCCAAAATTGAAATAGCTTCAAAATTATAAAACGAACCCTCACCAGCAATATCATATAATGATATATCTGGATTTTCTCCATAAAAATCATTATAAATAATATTATCATGAAGACTAATTATTAAAGATGATTGTGAGCTTATGATAGTATTTTCAGGAAATTCAATAAAGAAATCTGAGTTATTTTCTGACCAATAATCTTGATTAGATGGCAAATTATAATAATATTTATTTTGAGACGGTTGAGCTCCATCTGTTAAATAATATGAACCATCGCCTTCTGGATTTAAATTTATATCACTATCGGTTGGATTAAAAATCTCAACCATCTGAGCTTTATTTGGAGATATACAAACTTTCGATAAAACTAAGTGGTCTGCTTCATTAGATAAAATGAAATTAAATGAGATTACTATTAAATAGTAAAAAATATTTTTTTTTTGCATGCTTTAATTTAGTTATCTAAAATCGTATTAACAATGGCTACTATATCTAAAACATTAACAATTCCATCATTATTATTGTCTGCAGCACAAAGCTCATCAAAACTTAAATCTTCAAGTGTACCAATAACATAATTAACAACCGTTATTACATCTAAGACATTAACAATTCCATCAACATTCAAATCACCTAGCAATATAGAATCGCTGCATACATCTGATCCGCCATCACCGCCATCAATGCATACATCTTCATAATCACTACAGCAATTTCCACAAGAAATACAATCTTCATTACATTGACATGAATTTTCTTCATCAAATACACCACAACCATAGTCAGCACAGAATCCTTCTGTTTGAGTTATTTCAAAATCAGTTAATGTACTTGGATAAATAACGTATTCATCAAAATAATAATGGACAACACCTTGAACATTGTCAATTATATCACCTACATTTAAATCAGGCCAAAATCCATTATCAAAATTAAAGAAATAATCACCTACTTTTGATAAACCAGAGCCATCATCAACATAAAGGTTATCATATGAATCTATAGATTGTACAACAGCATTTGAAAAAGAAACCAACATGCCTTCATACATTTCACCAGTTTCATTACAATCAATTCCAATATCACCTGTTGATACAGGTGTTGCTGGCAAAGTATTACCTGATGATAAAACAGTATAGCTAGATAAATTTGTTAGCTCTGTTACATTATAACTTTCACTAACTTCAGCTTCTAGTGACACCTCATCACCTACATTTAGGGCATCCATCTCACTAACATATACATAAAGACCTGCCCACTGATCAACAGTTGGATCTTGAATGAAAAAATTTGGATAGCTTGAAAAACTTCTAACAGCTGTAACAATTCCATTTACTATCACAGACTGACCATCAAACATAGTTGGGTAGCACTCAGATTCAGAACCTGCATCAGCTGTATATTGAATATCATAAATTCCTAGCTGACCAACAATTACATTCACAAAATCTATAGATGAATTTCCTAAATTGTTCACAACTTGCAATGAAAAACTTAAAGATGAAAATTCAGTTGGAGCCGTGAAAGATGCCACAGCATTCTCAGCATCAATAATATTTACATTAGCTCCACCTGTTTGTGTCCATTGGTATGATATAATGATACCATCATTAAAAGAACTGTTAGAACCATCTAATGTTACTGTATCACCAAAATCAACATTCTGATCATTTCCTGCGTTAGCTAAAGGGTAATCTCCTTGGAAGACCTCTTCAACAGACTTACTTTGCACTTTATAAATACCATATGAATAATCACCAACACCTGTAACAGTATAAGATTGATTTAACGTAGGTTCATAAGGTGATAATTTATCATCAATTGTAATAATACCTGAACCATCATTAACTTCCCACTCACCATATTGATTAGGTAAGGCTGTACAAAAAGCATTATTAAATTGAACTAAAACACCTTCATAAGACTCATTAAAGTCACCTGTCGATATTATAGCTGGATTTAAAGGAGTATTATCTATTGAAATAATACTAACATTAGCAGCCTCTATTTCTGTTAAGTCATTATATTCAATTACTTGCCCTTCAACCTGAACTAATGAATTTTCAGTTAACAAACCAAAATCTCCATAATTAAAAGTTGCTCCTTGAGTAAAGACCCATATCCCACTCCAAGGGCCTTCACCATCTTGCATGTAAAATCCTATATCAGTAATACCTGTAACTTGACCTGTTGATATAACTGGCAAACCATCATAAGGTGAAGCATTTGCGTAACCCTGGATATCACTAATCGAAACTGAAGAAGGGTAAGAACACGTTCCATCATCAACAGTTGCAAATGAGTTATAATTATAAGCTGATTCATCAGTACAACCAAAAACTGGACCTCCATCATTTATCACATGCGAGCCAACATAGTCCCAAGTATTTTGGTCATAAACAATCCACTCAGAATCGTCGGTATTTGTTCCAGCCGATAAACTCCAATTTCCTTCGTTACCTGACGTGACATTTGGTTTTCTAACCAAGGTATGATCTTTAGTTCCATTAGCAACACCTGCAACTGTCCAGCCATCCCCAGGATCTGTGGCGCTCCAATCACCTATGCAATCTAATGTTTGAAAACTATTTTCTGAACCATAGACTAAACAAAATCCATCATCACCATTTGAGAGGTATGTATGATTTTGATCGCAATGCTGTTGAATTAAATTATCTGATGAACCATGACAAAGAACATATACATCACCAGGAGCAATTGAAGCCCCTGAATCAAATTCATTCCAATAATCATATGTTCCTTCTGAATTAGCACCATTGGTTGCATTTGGATATGCGTATCCACATAAATCAATTGTTTCAGAACTATTATTATATATTTCTAAATATTTATTATTACTAGAACCTTCCCCATATTCTGAGAAAAACAAATCACCTAAAGAAGAATTATCGCAAGGTCCTCCACCTCCACCTCCAGAGCTACAAGCTGGATCATCACTACAACCAAAATCATCACAGTCAATATAAGAATCACCATCATTATCGATACCATCATCACAAATTTCAAATGGACACGCTGGATCACCATCACAATCAAAATCATTGCAATCTATATACCCATCTCCATCATCATCAATACAATTTGAACATTCTTCTGATCCACTTCCGCCAGTTGTACCTCCACTGCAGGCTGGATCAGCGCTTCCAATTGTTCCATCACAATTATAATCATCACAATCTACATATCCA
>CENX01025660.1_pt1 | contig 13647 bp, 9 predicted proteins | sample 361321 | NCBI WGS metagenome assembly CENX01 (sample SAMEA2619678, study PRJEB7988) | marine metagenome | isolation source: saline water (ENVO:00002010), including | reverse complement strand
ATGAGCCGATATGCAGCAATAAAAGAAGAAGAAGCACAAAAGTGTAAGGATGAGTTACTAGTTCTATGGACTGATTTCTTCAAGCCTCAACATCTTGAATCTATTCCTGATCTCCATGATACATTCTGGAAGGCTGCGAAACTCTGTAGTGCTTGCAAGGTAGAAGTTTCAGCCGACCATGCCCAAGAATTGATGGATGCAATCGAAGCAATCCATCATATGTTTTGGGGAATCAAGGGTAGAGAAGTACCTTGGATTCGTGCAAGTTGAGATAAATGAAAACAGTTGAAGTTATTGTTTCTGGCTACAGCATGTGGCCTAGTTTACAAGATGGTCAAAGATTGAATTGTATCGAATATACAGGTCATGATTTATCAATCGGTGACTTAGTAGTTTTTATGCACCCATTTGATAAAAATCTAACTTTAATAAAAAGAATAACAAAAATCAATTCCTCTAATGATTTCTGGATTGAAGGTGACAATCCTGATCCGACTTCGTCTGATGATTCACACAATTTCGGATATATTTCTAAACAAAATATTGTAGCATTTTATGATAGTAGGCGGGCCTGACGGGGTTCGAACCCGCGACCGACGGATTAAGAGTCCGTCGCTCTACCTGACTAAGCTACAGGCCCAACCTAGCGTCTTAACACCCGTATTTAATCATTGATTTGATTTCAAACTATCAAAGTCTACCTTTGGGATTGATGATTTCTTCAACCCCATTGTTACCTGCTAATATTACGGCATCACACATATTGTTGAATAAACCGACTTGCACAACTCCAGCAATCAACAAAATCTCTCTTTCCATTTCAATGGGATTTACTATTGAAGGACCGCAGTGAGCATCGGCAATCAAATTTCCATTATCTGTAACTACTGGATTATCTCCCGACATTCTACAATTAACTCTGCAGTCTAGTAAATTAGTTAGTTTCCTTATTGTTGACTGACTTGCGAAAGGAGTAATCTCGATTGGTAAAGGGAATGCACCCAATGTTTCAACACGCTTTCTATCATCGGCAACAACTACCATCGCACTAGATTCTTGAGCAACAATTTTTTCTCGTAATAGTGCAGCACCGCCACCTTTGATTAATTGAAATTGAGGATCAAATTCATCGGCTCCATCAATAACTATGTCAAGCGAACTTACCTCTGAAAGTTCGACTAAAGGTATTCCAACATCTATCGCTAATTTTTCTGTGGCTAGAGAAGTTGGTACTCCAATTATTTCTAGACCTTCCTCTTTTATCATCCGGCCCAATTCAATAACAGTATGCTTGACAGTTGAACCAGTTCCTAAACCAACCCTCATGCCGGTTTTTACAAATTTACAGGCAGCGATACCAGCCTCTTGTTTCAACAATTCCACATCATCCATAGAGGGTGTTTGTGGGCTAGGCTATTGATGATTTCTTTTTTTCTTGCAATTTTTGCAAGGGTAAACCTTGGCGAAATCTTTTGACCTACCAGTATGCGTCATTCAAGTCATGGGACCATCGAAGAGCGGCGTTTTTCCAGCCATCGCGCTGGTCACTCTGTTTATTCTTTCAGTTCAATCATACATGTTTACTGAAAATACAGAGGATTATTCACAGTTGTATGAATCTTATATTGACTCGTCTACTCCAATCGGCCAGTCCACTACGGTTTCTATTGGATCATTCCCTGATGGTGCGGTTGAGAAAGTTTCAGTTTCAGTGCCAAATGGTGAAGTTGTTCAGTCCTTGGGGTTAGACATTGAATCCGCAACTTTACCCACCTCAACAGCATTTTCGATTACTAAGTCTCTAGATTTCTCTTCTTCTCAATATTTTTCAGGAGTCGATGTTAACGGTTCTTCACTATCTCTTTTACCACAGGAATGGAAGTGGGATTTCGAGTCTGGCTCGTTTTCTTCTGATTGGGCACAGTGTAGTTCTAGTTGCTGGGCTATTCAAAGTTCGAATGCTCTGGTAGGTTCTCAAACTGCCAAAGCAGCAACCATCACTCACAATCAAGTTACCTCAATGACATTGGACGTCTCTAGTTTACCAGCAGGAACTGGTACATTCAATTATCAAGTATCTTCAGAAAGTAGTTTTGATTATCTAAATTTCTGTATTGATAACACCGGTTGTTCTCGTTATTCATACACTAATCAATGGTCAGGCTCTCCTAGTGGAGTTCATACCTTTTCCATTAATCCCTCCACAACAACTCTAACATGGGCATATTCCAAGGATGGAAGCGTAAATTCAGGTTCTGATACTGCCTGGGTTGATGAGATTGTTATCACACCAGCAGGCGGAGCGGGTAATGGTGATGGTTATTGGATGTCAGAACCTTTTGGACCTTCTTCTATTGGCCAAGGGGAAATTAGAAATTATGGATTAATGTACATTGATGCTTTCATTCCAAATGATGCTGTATTCGAATGGGACCTTATCGATGCAAATACAAATCAAACAATTCCTGGGTTCGAAAAAATGACATCTACTTCAATCGATTTAGGTTCAATAGATTATGAAGAGCATCCAGAATTGAAATTTTATGTGTATATGGAAACTACTTCAGGTTCATTACCAATAATTCATGGAATTCATTTTGAAGGATTAATTATCGATTCTCTAGATTCCAATCCAGTAGATAGCGGATGGGTATTGCAAACCTCAAATTGGAATAGTGGGCAAGTAAGTGGTTCTGGTACCGCAACCTCTCCTGTTTACTCTATGAGTAGTGGCTTTGTTGGAATAAAATCTAATTCTTCAATCACAGGCTCAGCGAGAATGGAATACTCAGTTGATTCTGGCCAAACATGGAACATACTACCGAATAATGCATTTCAAAGTTTGAGTAAACCAGAATTTAGTGCTCAATTGAGAGTATTTGGAACTGGAGGAAATTGGGTTTTTGAAAATCTGGATGTGGAATTTATTCGTGGCAGTATAGCTGATGGATTAGAAGTAGATATAGGTCTAGATGGTATTGCCGACTGGAGTATGGATAAAACTGGAGTAGGAAGGTTAGGTATTCAAGACCGCTTCTCAGATAATTCACTATCTAAAGAAATGGCATCATCTCCCTCCATACCTGCATCCTTCACAATGCTAATGCCATCGAAAGGTCTTGAATCATTTAGCTTCTTTGTTTCCAGTCCAAGCACTGAAATGATTAGCCCATATATGACAATTTCAATTGCAGGCCAAGATATTTTGACTAAAAATCTGGGTAATTTCAAATCAGTTGAAAATATAATTCTAAGTTCTAGTGATTTATCTTCTCTAAATTCAGTTTTGGCTCAATCGGTAACTTCAGTTAATCTGAATGGTCTTAACTTTGCTGATGTGACAATTAAGATTGGTTCTTCCTCTACAGCCACTAATGTTCATGTTAGCGGTCTAATGGCTGTTTATGACGATTCATTGACTTTGGATTTTACTGCTACTGATAATTTAGTTATTGCAATGAATAGTGCTCTTCAATCTAAAATTTCAGTTTCAGGTTACAAAGACATTTCCTTGCCAATTAGAATGAAAGGTACAGGTTCAATAAGTCTAACAATTAACGGAATAACTTCACAAGCATCTGTAATTCCGGTTAATTTGGAAGTCGCCAATGTTACAGATACTTTTACTCCTTCAGTTGATTGGATAGATGTTGTTAGTACATTTGATTTTTCTGGAATTGGTATTTCTAACCCCGGAGATCATGCTCGTTCTAATTCCTGGTTAATTGATTTGAATCTTGCAGGTCAAAATCATAATAGTTTGATTCGCTGCCCAATTATAACTCTTCCAATCAATGGAATCGCAATATCATCTTGTGTTGAAACAGGTATGAACTTAGTTTGGAATAATTTAGGACAGGGTGGTGAAATATCAATGATTGAGAGTGGAACAATTCTACAGTTCACTCACAGATTTAAATTCCCTGTAGATTGGAATGATGAAGAATCTCTAGTAGTTTCGGCTAATCTAGTATCTAATTCGGGTCCAATGCTTCCAGTTAGCAAATCATTTGGTTTGGGTAATTCTAATGGTGTGGAAAATGATATATCTCTAAATCATTGGTCTGTAGTTGGAAGTAATGGAATTGGTTCGAATAACAACTACCCTTATCTAAAATCCGGGGAGCCTGTCAATGTTAACGTAGAATTAGGTTTTGAGGGAAGCGAAGAGTCTTCTCCACGAACAGGACAAGTGTTGGTTAGATTACTGGTCGAAGGAAATGAATACTCTACTTCTACTATCATCAATGATGGAATAGTAACATTGCCTTGGGTTGTACCAACTACTGGAAGTAATGTTTTGGTAGAAGTTGAATTGATGCCTCTGAAAGGTCAATCAGTTTCCTATCAAGTTCCTAATTCTGCTAACTTTGGCTTTGATTCAATATCTCCTGAACTATTGTTCATGAATATCGATCAATTCGACCATGTAGAGGCTTCTCCAAAAACAACTCTTCAATTCACAATCACAGATAGGCCAGTTCTTCCTACGCATGCCGAAATCTACTACTGGAATTCATGGGAGCATGATATTAACTCTGATGGAGAATTCCAGCTTGGAGAAGTACAAAATTCTCTATTATCAATTCCTGAAGATTTATCATCCTTACAAGGAGATTATGGATTTGATTTGGACACATCTAATGCTGATGACGGTTCCTACTCTTTTGGATGGATTAAAATTGCCGATACAGCAGGAAACTTATTAGAAAATTCAGGTTCATTTGAATCTCCATTATTCAATCTTCAGATAAGTAGTGATGGCTCTCCTCAACTCGGATATGATTCACTAAGTTGGAATTTAGGTCCAGAAACATGGCTACATCCCGGTGAACTTGTTAGTTTGGAAATACCTATTTGGGATAAAAATGGTGTTACTGACATTAGTCACATTGAACTAGACTTATCATTTAATCAACCAGATGATTCAACAATTTCATGGAGCCGGTCAGGTAATTCTTGCGAATCATCAACATTATACATCTCGATTCAAAGTTGTAGAATAGAATCAGGAACAGATCAAAATATATTTTCCTCTAACGGTAAATTCATTGTTGAATTTATTCTTGAATGGGGCTTTGATCCAGACGATAGCATCTACAGGAAAACTAGCATATATCTTGAAGATTTGAATGGGCAATCATCTCAACTTGCATTGAATGAATTAGATTGGCGATTTTCAGGTGAAATGGCCATCGACAAAGAAACTTTGATTTTCACTGTTGGTGATGACACTCTATCTGGTGATGCTAGTTGGGTCCAACCGAGAGAAAACATCAATGTCATAGGTGAAATTTCATGGGCAAAAACTCAAAGAAGAGTCAATCAACCACTAGACTTGTTGTTCGAAATAGGTGGTAATCAAGCTCAAGTCGACTTTGTCAATGGGACTTTCAATGGAACAATTATTTCCCCAATAATTCCCAATTCATACTTTTTTGAAATTTCATTACGTAATTCTCCTAATGGTGCCTCTATCCGCCAGCCAGTCAACCCACTAATGTGGTTTGTTGTAGATGATGTGTCACCAGAAATGGTCCGAATTATAACCCCTGAGATTAATCAATTAATTTTTGAATCAACATGGTCAGAAATGGATATTGAATTGATAATTTCAGAAGATGAATACTTGAATTCTGATAGTTTGGTGCTTAATTGGGAAGTTCATCCTTCAGGGTTTGGAATGTTGACAAATAGTTTAGTAAATGGTTCCTCACAACTTCAATTGCTTGGTGGACAACCATTTGGTCAGTCTATCCCAATGTTTGTTTCCCTCGATCTACAAAGTGTAATTGATGACGAAGCAAAGAAACAAGCTCTTGAGTTAAGAGTATGGATTACTGGAACTGATATGGCAGGTCAACCAATAAGTCCTGAGTTCAATGCAAAAGATGCTCCATTTGGAATTTGGCAATTAGAGCAACAAATTCCTGAGTTCCAATTCCTAAATCCAGATATATCACCTAGCAAAGAATTAGCTGTTGGAGATAATGTTGAGTTGGCGGTTGCAATCCAAAATATAGGGGAGGCTTCTGGGTTTGCACAATTAGTTGTTGAAAGAGTGGAGAGTAATGGAGCAAGGACCCGAATCCATGCTCAAGAAATCGAATTACAATCTGGAGGTACTGGTGTATTTACTCACTCATGGAGTCCCGACAGAGAGGGTTCTATGTGGATTGAATTTGTAATCATTAACGGCCCAACTTCGCAAACAGATACATTCTATGTCGAAGATAGTTCTTCGGACGGCTTCTTAGGAGGATTCAGTGAAATTAATCCAATATTGTTAGTTATCATTTTTGTATTTACAGTAGCACTTATTGGACTTTTAATTTTCGGCCTACGTCAGCCACAAAAACAAATTCAAAGACCTCAGGGAGCTCAAAAGAATTTACCAAGAATTAAGCAAAATCAAACGGCAGCATACGCATCTCAACAACATGCAAATTCGCCAGGCGAAAATCCTTATCAGTGATGGAATTAACTTTCCGAAGGTTTTGAAGTGTATTGTCTACACGGAGATTTGGAGGGAGTAGGAGGGCCGCTGACAGAGTTCGACTCTGAGGAAAGTCCCCTCTCCATAACGCGTGTGCCTCGCAGAAGTGAGAAATCAGAGATGGTTAGGTCAATGCTACAGAAACGAACGATACAAGGTGTGTACAATGATGTTGAAAGACGGAGGTTGCTTTGTGGTCGATGAAACGAGCAACCGCACAGGAGCAAGTCCAAAAATTCCCTTTGAGGTTGCGTGCCTAGGGAAAGGTAGGATGCTAAGTTGAATGCGGTCGCCGAAAGGTAACAGAAAGGGGCTTACTCCCTACTCCCTCCACTAATCATTAGAATTATGTAAAACCGCATCCATGGGTTTCATTGTTAGTGGAGATGCAATGGAGATGCCCTCTCCGTAATCAATCCAATTTGGTTCACCCTTAATTTTAGCCCTAATTGAGTGTTCTAATGTAAATACTGCTGGAAGTAAGAATGTACTTGTAATGAATGCAAAAATAATCAGTAAACACATGATCATAAAGAAGTTCTCTAAACCAGGGAATGTAACTAAAAATCCTGCTGCTATTCCGCTGACAGTAGTGATTGTTGTTTCAAAAATAGTTTGTCCAGTTTCTTCAATAGAATTAGCAATTCCAGTTGGTGTTTCTCCCTCTTCTTGTATCCTGTGCATTACGTGAATTGAATCATCAACACCGATTCCAAACACGATAGTTCCAATCATTGCGGTAAAAATATTGACATTTACGTCTGAACTATCCATCAAAATAGGCTGCCAAAGAATTACAACTGCTACAGGAATCATTGTATAAATTCCCAATCTGACAGAGCGGAAAACAAATGATAACACTATTGTTAAGATAATCATAGTGACAATGGTAGTCAGGGTTTGAGCATCATGAATTCCTTCATTAATGTCTAAAGATACAGGTAATCCTCCAGTCAACTTCGATGCGCCAGTCCCCTCCAAACCAGTATCTTCTAGAAGCATCAAATCTATATCATCTCTTAATTCTGATGCATAATCAAGATTCATATATGGCTGAGTTACATAGACAATACCCTTAGTACCGTCTTCGTTCAGAAGCATAGACAAAACTTCATCGCTTAATGTATCAAAGACAACATTTACCATATCTTTACGAAGTTGTTCCCTACCCCCAGGCCCTGAAGCGTCTAATAATATCCAAGCATTACACTCTATCGGGTCATTACTTGTCCAACATGGCTCATGCAGGAAATTCCACAAACTATCTTTGTAAACATAATTACCACCTATTACAGGCGCTTCCCATCCGATTTGTACAGGGATTGTTCTCAGAAATGTCACTATACTAGTAGTATTTGTTCGATCCACATCATCAATTCGATTTTCTAAGCCATCGATAACATCCAGAACAGGTAAGTCTCGAATTCTATCAGTATTGTTATCATTGGCCCGTTCTTCAGCACTGAAAATGAATAGAGAGGTTTGGCCTCCACTAAAATAATAGGAATATTCAGATAGTGACTCAATTGAATCGATATTATCTGGAGTTTGGTCACTTCCAGTTATTGATTTATCCATCTGCCCACTCCACATCATTACACCGGAAAATGTTATACTTCCTGCAATGATTAAAATCACCAAAAATCCTTTTACAGGCATTTTTCCTATATTCTTCCACATCGAAGGATTGGTTCGTTTATTAAATCCAAGCATCCATGCTAGTGTTGGAACTAAAATTATGCTGAAAAATAGTGTTGAAGAAATTCCTATGACGAGAGTCATACCAACAGAACGTATTGGTGCAACAGACACTATTTGAGGTGCAATCAGTACTGAGAAGCCGATAATTGTAGTCATAGCTGAAATTAAAACAGCGACTCCTGTTGAATTTGTCATTTCAAGAACACATTTTTTATAAAATTCTAAATCCCATAAATCGGGTACTTGTTGTAACTTTTCACCCTTGCGTCTCCTTCTTTCGTTTTCATCTGTCAACCGAACAAGTTCTTTTCGCCGCACTTCTTCGATACGATTTACCATATGTAAGGCATAATCAACCCCTAATCCAATTAATATCGGGAAAGTTGCAACTATCATAGGAGTGAGCGTGAAATCAAGAATAACAGATGAACCGAATGTAACGGCAAGTGCCATCACTATAGGAAGGCCAGTAATTACGACTACTTTGGCAGATCTATGAAGAAGTGTTATGATAATTATCGTAAATAGTACTGACCAAGGAAGTATCATCAATAAATCCTGATAAATTTCTTCAGAAACATCTTCTAACACTTTATTCAAACCAGTAACAGTCATTTCTTCCAAAACCGGACTTTCATCTTCATATCCTGGACGATTATCTATCACCCTCTCAAAATGACTCATCAATTCTTTGAAGTCTGCAAAATCTTCCATTGAATCAAAATCTTGGCTCATACCTACAATTATAGCAGTAGTATCCCATATTCCATCACCGTCCATATCATTTGTTGGATCTCCATCTCCATCACTGTCATAATTTGGGTCCATGTCATTAGTATCTTTTATTAGAGCTCCAAAACTTCCATTAGATTCTTCAATGATTTGGTCAATTTGTGCTTGCTCTGGTATCGCATATTCGCCTCCAGGTGGTAGCATGTCACATGGAATATCAAAACTGACCAATTCACCAGGGTCTCTAGTGTCTACAATGTTATTACAAAACGAATTGTTAAATCTCCCATCGGCAGAATTAATCTCTTTGATAATTTGTGCGGGTGATATTATCCATAATACACCATCATTTCTTCCATGGTCATCTTTGTCGTAGTCGATACCTCTACTAATCGAATCTCCACCAATATTTCGGTCATCTCCTTCGACCCAACTGATTTCTTCAAGAATTGCTTTATCGGTAATATTATCTTCACCTTGAACCCACATCGGTCTATTATTTTCATCAAGAGTTGGGTCGGCATTATTTGTTTTAATGTAAATAATAGTTATATCTGTAGACCATTCTTCTCTAACTTCAAGCAATAGTTCTGTAGACGGAGCGCCATCTGGAAGGAAAATTTCTACGTCATCATCAATTTGATCTTGAAAACTCATTCCCTGTTGAGCAAAAAAAGCCGCTATTATCACTAACAGAATCACGACTGTAGCAGGTGAAGCGAGAATATTTCCATATAGACTATCTAACTTATCATTTGTAGATTTTGCAACCCGTCTTCTAATATTGGTTAACTGTTCAGAAACATTGTTGAGAGCATCCCTGATAGGTCTGTCTCTCTCGCTCATGACTTGTCGACATATAGTGGGGTCTTGAACAATACTATCTACAGATTTAATATTAGTTCATTTTTAGTTGTATTAGAACAATGCATCAATCTAATCCAAACTCTCGAACTAATAGGTGTTTTAGGAATCCTCTTGCACTTTGTAGAACAAGTCCAGTTGCCATCAATGATAGTCCAAGGACGCCAATCCAAACAGCTGAGAGGCCTGTTCCAATGTAATTATCAATCTCATCAGTGACTCCTTGAGCAAGATTAAGTCCCATAGCAGCCCCTGTAGCGAATAATCCTAGTCCAGGAATTCCCAAAACCAATATTGGCTTTTTCTGTGAGAGGGAAAGCATCGCCCACGAAAGTACAGTAAAGCCGTGAGATACAGCGGTAAAGTTCGAGCCCTTAGGGACATCATAGCGAATAATGGTTGGAACTTCTTGAATTGTAAGATCTTTATCATGGGCATCTTCTAACATTTCTAAAGATAATTCCATTCCTTCAGAATCAAATCGTAGTCTTTCAATCGCAGAGCGAGAAAAGGCCCTAAATCCAGACTGTGTATCTTTGATTCCTAAATCGCTTGAAAGATTACTTGCAGCAGTGATTACTTTAATCCCCAGTCTTCTATATGCGGGCATATCAGTACCTCCGCCTCCATTTATGAACCTTGAACCGATTGTAAAGTCAGCTTCACCGGATAAAATTGGTTGTAATAATTTGGGAATATCAGATGTTTCATGCTGTCCATCGCTATCGAGGACTACAAGAGCGTCAGCATTGAGTTCTCTCGCTTTGATGAAAAGAGATTTGAGGGCGCCACCATATCCTCGATTTATTCTATGCCTTACTACTATTGCACCACATTTTTCTGCAATTCGGGCACTTGAATCAGATGAACCATCATCAATACAAATTACTGCATCCACATGCCTTAGAGCCTTAGTGACGACGGTGCCGATGGTCTCTTCTTCGTTATACATCGGCATTCCTGCCACGATGAAACGATTGGTTTCATCGGAATGTGCACCCATCACTTCCACACACTAACCTGGAATCCAGGACTATATATTGCTATTGATACATATGTTGACGAGGTGATGAATTGATTAGGAGAGCCCATAACCACTCCTAAGAATGGCTATGGGCATTAATGATGTGAACTCATTCACACCTTGCAAATTAGTTTGAATCAATCTAATCTTGCATTTGACTGATAGTTGTAACCGCTCTTTCACCTTGTAATACCTTGGTTAAAGCATTAAGAGAAACAACTAGTGGAACATATGTTTGTCCATCACTAGTTACGTATGTAGAACAGTCAGAAAAAGCATCACTATTTATCGACACTTTTAGTGCCCCACCAGCATTGCTCTTTCTAACATATCCAACAAGTACACTTCTGTTGTCTTCAGTCATTTCATTCTCTTCATTTTTTTCTATTTTATTTTCTTTGGCCATTTTAACACCTACTGCTCTGCAGCAATTTTTCTCATTTTAGTCAATGGTTATCAAAGAGATGGTTTCTATCGATATACCATTTTACTTATACGGGTGCAATAGTTGGTGTGTTCATGCGAGCCTTGGTAACTGGAGGTGCTGGTTTTATTGGTTCGCATTTGATTGACAGACTTGTATCTCGCGGAGATCATGTTACTGTTTTAGATAATTTATCCAGTGGTAAATTAGAATTTATTCAACAACATATAGATTCAGAAAATGTTACTTTGATAAACGGTGATATAACAAATTTTGAGGATGTGTACAGTGTAATGGACAAGATTGATTGCGTTTATCATCTTGCAGCAAATCCAGATATTAGGCTTGGCACCAAAATCACTGATACTGATCTCAAACAAGGTACAATAGCAACTTACAATATTCTTGAATCGATGAGGAAATTCGATGTTAAAAAAATAGTTTTTGCCTCTTCATCTGTCGTTTATGGTGAAAATGCTCCTATGCCAACTCCAGAAAACCATGGTCCTTGTATGCCAATTTCACTTTATGGCGCAAGTAAACAGGCTGGTGAAGGATTAATCAGTAGTTGGGTTGGAACTTTTGGATTACAAGCATGGATTTTTAGATTCGCCAATATCATCGGAGAGCGCGGTACTCATGGAGTAATTTTTGATTTTATTCATAAATTGAAAGCCAATCCAGAAACACTCGAAGTTTTAGGAAATGGATTGCAAGAAAAATCCTACATGGAAGTAGGTGACTGTGTTGATGGAATATTGCATGTAATGGATAATTCTAATGAACCATTGAACTTATTCAATTTGGGAAGTCATGATACTTCATCAGTGACTAGGATTGCTGAAATTGTTATTGAAGAAACTGGTTGTGATGGTGCTTCTATAGAATATACCGGTGGAGATAGAGGATGGGCTGGAGATATTCCAAAAGCCATGCTCAGTATTGACAAAATGCTTTCAACAGGATATGATGTGCGCTACAACAGTGAGGAAGCAATTAGACATACAGCTAAGTGCTTAATTAACGAAATAGGACTGTGAAAATATGAAATTAGAAATTATCGAAGATGAAAATGCAGGGGCAGTTGGAAGTGCTTTAATTAAGGTCATGTCATTATTTTTTATTGGAATTATGATTATTGCATTTACGGCTAATCCAATATCTGTTGGAACTAGCCAAGGCCAGAGGGCTCCAGATGTTGAAGGTAAATTTTACAATGGCTCAGCATGGTCTGAATTTGATTTTGAAAGTTACTTCAATACTTCTTGGCAAGAAGGAGATATTAATGGACAGTGGGTAGCCATTGAGTTCATGGATACAGATTGTCCTTATTGTGTCCAATCCGCTGAAGAATATGGTGAGTATGCAGATTATTTCAATGCAAATAATCCTAATTGGGATGGCGCTCATGTTAATTTCCTTGCGAGTGCTACTGAACTGAGTATCCAAGGTCACGATTCAAGTAGAAATGAAATTGAGGCATTTAGAGACAAAACTGGTGGCGAAAGTTGCGCTGGTGGGGATTGTAGTACTAGACCCGGTGCAGCACATAACTTCCCTTACATAGATGATTTAGATCAAGATAATATGGCAGAATGGGGCATTCCAGGTACTCCAAATTATTTCTTGATTCAACCTGATGGAATAATTGCATGGTCTTCCTCGGAAAACACAAATGAAGAAATTAGCGATGCAATTTTTAGATTAGTCCCTAGGGCAGGTGTTTGATATGTCCTCCAATCTAATACTTTCATTTTATTTGATTCCAACATTGATTGGATTTTTTATTGTTTCACCCTGGGGTAACATGCTAACCTCTTCACTAAAATCTAGATTCCCATCTTTGGAAACTGCGCGTGGACAATTATTAGGAGGATTGCAATTGATAGCATTAGCTGGTTTTGCAGTATCTACACAAACATTGTGGATATCATCAAAAATCAGTGAAGGGGGAAGTTTTTGTTCGACAAATGAAACTTTCTCATGTGATGATTTATTAGGAAATTCCGAACTCAATGTAGACCCAATATTTGGTTTGTCTTGGGGATTAATTGGTATGGCAGTCTTTGCATTATTACTTTTCATAGTTTTTGTTTTACAACAAGACAGAAATCACCCATTAGCAGAGAGACTAATCAAAATGGGATTATTGTCAACAGGTATAGGAATTTTAGTGATTGGACTCCTTGTTTCTTACGAAATTCAAGAAGAAAGAATCTGTCTATACTGTACTACTGCTCACATCGCAAATATAGCAGCATTTGTTGGTTTCTTCCGATTGAATAAACTATTCGATAATAACTCTGAATGGAATAAGTAAATGCAGGTGTTAGTTTGAATAATGAAAGTAAATTTTGGTCTGTCGTGACAACTATTTCATTTGTTCTTCTAATTTTTATCGCTGCT
>CENX01131988.1_pt1 | contig 13648 bp, 10 predicted proteins | sample 361321 | NCBI WGS metagenome assembly CENX01 (sample SAMEA2619678, study PRJEB7988) | marine metagenome | isolation source: saline water (ENVO:00002010), including | reverse complement strand
CCCCCACTGCCGCTGCCGAACTGCTTAGCCCCGATAAAGCCGCCTTGCAACAACAGTTTGCCAGCTTCTCTGACCAGCTCAAACGCCAGCTTAATTATCGCCTCAATGATGCCCAGAGCTTGCTAAAAGGCTTAGCACGCCGAGTTAAACACCCCAGCCACCAATTAAATCAACAAGTACAGCGGGTCGATCAGCTGGATAATCAGCTGTTTCGCTCAGTGAATCAGACCCTCAGCAAGAAGAGGCAACTACTCGAGCAATTACAACAGCGCTTAATGGTTAGTTCACCAGCTGAAACGATTCAGCACCAGCAAGTAGACACGCAAAACCTGTATCAACGTCTGTCGCTGGCGATAAACCACTCCCTGCATAGACGTCAATTAGAATGGCAAAGATTAGTTGAAACGCTGAATGTGGTCAGCCCTCTAGCGACCCTAAACCGAGGTTATTCAATCGTCACAGCGACCTCTGGCGATATCCTGCGCTCACACACTAGCGTCATAAAGGGCGATGAAATCAATGCTAAGCTGGCTGATGGTGACTTACAGTGCGTGGTCGTCTCAAGCACTGAACAGAAACAAAAATAGCACCTAAATAAGGGACTTTATAGCAATGTATATAGCTCTTTGGGGAAGACTGCTCGTTATCAGTAATTGGCAGGGAGTCGACGGTGAATCACTATATGCCTATTTTCAAAGCTGATATAGCCTCCGATAGTCAAATCTTTTAGGATTCGGGCTACCATTTCTCGCGAGGCTCCCACACGGTCAGCAATATCCTGCTGGGTCAACTTTTCTTCGACATAAAACTCTTCATTTCGCTCAGTTGCCAAACTGTTGAGGACTTTCGTCACGCGACCGTAGACATCTTGTAAGGCAAGACTTTTGACCTTCTCAGTTAAGGCACGCACTCGACGAGTGATATTTCGGATCAGGGTTTTAGCTATATTGGGATGTTGGTCTAAGACTTGATTAAAATCTTGCTTATAAATGATACAAAAGTCGGCTTTTTCCATGGTTCGGACTGATGCAGAGCGACGATCATCATCCAACAATGCCAGTTCACCAAAGTAATCACCATGACCAAGCGTGTTCATGATGAACTCTTTGCCGTTTTTATCGCTGCAGTACACCTTCACTTTGCCTGATTCAATGACGTAGAGCGAGTCAGCAACGTCATTTTCATTAATGATAACGGTGTTTTTAGGGTAACTTCTATGAATGCTTGTCTCTTCTAAGGCAGCCAATTCTGCATCTGATAAACCAGAAAAAATCTCAACGCTCTTCAACACACTCACAAGGATCATCTCCAAAGATTTTAATTAAATACGCCGATTGAATCGCTTTATTAACTGTTGATATTAACGACGCTCTTAGGGTGCTAATTTTCAACTATTTCACCCCTCAATATCAAGACAATAACGATAAAACAGAGTAAATAAATTGATTTAATGGGTTCGAATAAATTAAACACGGTTTTTATCTGATATCTTTACGATATTTTTGCAAAAAACACCTTAAGCGGACCGCTCAAATCACAAAAAAAAGAAAAGATATTCCTTGGGCTCGGCAAATAAATCTTATACGGAGCAAAGATCACGTTATAATAATGATGAGAAACCAAATAAGACTGTGCTTAAAACAACTCTCGAGTGATAGAGAATGACTAATAGCGTACCCACACGCGAGCTAGTTAGACTGCAAGGCCTGCAAGTAAAGGTAGGTCAATTGTTAGTCAAAAATAAGCTGGATGATCTATTAAAAGATGATTTAGGCCGGCTCTATGAAGCACTTGAACTAAGTGTTTCTAAATTAGACAGTCTAAACCTTCAAGGCACCGCTTTAAATAACATCGACAACGCCGAAACTCGTCACGATATCCGTAATGCCATTGGTATTACCAAAGGCTATGCAGAACTGATCAAAGACACGGTTGAATCACCCAGTGCCTCACTCAGCAATCTGCTCGATAAAATTATGCTCTGGTCGGCAAAAACGATTTCATCCCTAGAAAGAAAGCCGATCAAGCGAGATGACAGCAGAACAAGTCTCATTCATTCACTTAAACCCCAGCAAGAATACCGTGGCCATATTCTCATTCTTGATGATGAACCCGCTAATAGAGAATTGCTAGGCCGTCATATTCAGCAATTAGGTATGCGACCCTTTGCCTGCGAAAAAGCCGAGCAAGCCTACGAAGTACTTCAGAACAATGATATCGATTTAATTTTACTCGATCTTATTATGCCCGAAGTTAGTGGCCACCAAGTCTTGGCTGACTTAAAAGCTTCACAACTTTGGCGTGCTATACCCGTAATTGTCATTTCAGGCATGAGTGATCAAGAAGAGGTCATCCGTTGTATTCAGGCGGGTGCTGATGACTACCTGCAAAAACCCTTCAATAAAGTTTTATTGCAGGCACGCCTTTATGCCGGCCTAGATCGAAAAAGCTGGGTAGACAAAGAGCGGCATCTAAGCAGCGAACTCAAAAAAAGTCAGCGCTTTATCAAAAATACTTTTGGTCGCTACTTATCAACTGAAATCGTATCCAAACTCCTGGACAAGCCTGACGGCTTAGATATGGGCGGCCAACTACAAACCGTGACTATTTTAATGGCTGATATTCGTGGCTTCACCACGATTAGCGAGTCACTGCCGCCACAAAAAGTCGTCAAGGTGCTTAATAACTATCTAGGCACCATGGCAGAGATTATCATGGCGCACGATGGCACGGTCGATGAATTTATTGGCGATGCCATTTTAGCCTTATTTGGAGCGCCAGTAGCCAAAGCGGACGACAGCGCCAGAGCAATCGCTTGCGCCCTCGCCATGCAAGCAGAAATGGATGCAATCAATGCGCGTAATATCGAAGATGGGCTTCCTAGCATTGATATCGGTATCGGTATCAATACAGGTGAAGTCGTCGCTGGAAATATTGGCTCAAAGAAACGGGCCAAATACGGCGTGGTCGGACATGCGGTTAACGTCACATCAAGAATTGAAGACCAAACCTTACCTGGGGAGATATTAGTAGCAAAGTCAACACTCAATGCCTGTTCACTGGCGTGTAAATTAGGCAGGGAAATTGAATTACGCCCCAAGGGGGTATCCGAAATCATCGATGTTAGTGCCGTTGAATCAATCGATATCCCTACTTCGGGCCAACCATCGCAATTCGACTCAGCAGGAGAAAAATAATGATTCGATTGTTACTGGTTGAAGATAATGAAATGAATCGCGACATGCTTACCCGACGACTAAAACGGAAAGGCTTTATAATTGATGCCGCTGGTGATGGAGAACAGGCGCTGGTGATGATCCAAGAATCTATACCTGATTTGGTGTTAATGGACATGAACTTACCGATTAAAAATGGCTGGATGACCTGTCAGGAAATTCGCGCGAATCCTAATACAAAAAAACTACCTATTATTGCTCTAACAGCCCATGCCATGGCTGAAGACAAGCAAAAAGCGTTAGACGCAGGCTGCAATGACTACACAACTAAACCGATAGACTTTCCTTTATTACTTGAAAAAATCAATACTCTTTTGACCATCAAAAAAAAACAGGGAGATTAAGCTGTGCTTACCCCTCCTCGGCTAACGCTAAGATTAAGGCTTTCAATATCTATCATTGCTATCGTTGCGCTATTTACTTTAACTAATATCACCTACCAGGTCAGTAGTGAAAATCGTAATCTACGCCTCGACAACCTTCAAAACGCAGTTGCCAGCCAACTGGGTATAGTATCTATTAGGCAATTGCTAGAAAATCAACAAAAACAAATTTTAGTTTTAGACGCATTAAAAACTAGCAAAGGTGAAAACCTCAGCCAACAAGAAGTCGACAAAGGCTTAGAGGGGCTTATTAGCCTTCAGGCAGAAATAATGCGCCTAGAACCATTTGTCTTTTCTGAGACAGCTAATAGCTACAATCTATTGATCGAAAATTATGAGTCTTTAAATCAAGATTGGCGACAATTTTATGTCGGCTATAACGACAAGAGAACACCATCCATTAAAAAAGTAGAAAAGAAATTCAATACCACAATGAAGTTGCTAAGTGAGTTCGAGTCAATTGAAATTGTCGCTACTGAACAACAAACACTGAGCCTGCAAAGAACCGTAAGATTTACTGACCGAATCACCTTAGCAATCTATCTGTTTACTATCGCACTGACTGTGAGCTTAGGCTATCTTTTGATTCGATATACCAACCGTTCGCTCAACGAGCTAAACAAAGGCACGGTGAGAATTGGGGGCGGTGACTTGAAATACCACATCCCCGTTAATAGCGATGATGAGATTGGCGACCTAACGATTGCATTTAACCAAATGTCAGATAAGTTAAGCAATGCTATGGCCCAAGTTCAGCAATCAAAAGAAAAAGCCGATCAAGCAAACCGCTCAAAAACTAATTTCTTAGCTAATATGAGTCACGAACTTCGCACTCCCCTTAATGCGATTATTGGCTATAGCGAAATGATCATCGAAGACTATCGCGAAGAAAAAACACTCGATGAAGAACAGGCCGTCGAAGACCTACAACGGATACTCAGTTCTGGCAGGCACTTACTACAACTGATTAATGATGTACTAGATCTAGCTAAAATAGAATCTGGAAACATGACTGTGTTTAATGAAACATTTAATAGTGTTACCATTATCGAAGAACTGTTAACCACTATGGCGCCTATTGCGAAAAAATCAGGTAATTTAATTGTACTTGAAAAGTCTAACGACATTCCAAAGCTATACAATGATGCAGTAAAATTCAGACAATTATTATTAAACTTACTCAGCAATGCCTGTAAATTTACCCAAAACGGAAAAATCACAATTCTAGCTAGCTATAACGAAAAAAGTAATCGCGCTGTGTTTCACGTCAGCGATACCGGTATAGGAATGACAGCTTCCCAAATTGATCGTGTTTTTAAGGCCTTTGTTCAAGCTGACTCTAGCACCTCAAAAAAATACGGCGGTACTGGTTTAGGACTGGCAATATGCAAGCAGTTTGTTGAATTGATGCAAGGATCAATGGACGTTACAAGCGCTGAAGGAAAAGGCACAACCTTTACTGTATTGCTGCCTGCAAAGGCAATAATACATGCGCCAAAAGATGCCATCCCATCTGAAAACCAACAAGAGCTTAGCCTTGATATCATAGACCAAACATTAGATCAGAGCAGCCAAGAAATCGCGGGAAATAGTCTGGAGAGAATCCTCGTCATTGACGACGATCCCGCGGCGCGTATATCCCTATTTCGCCAGTTTAAAAAAGAAGGTTACCAAGCACTTGAAGCCAACAATGCTAAAGACGGCATCAAAGTTGTCAACGAGCAACAGCCAGACTTAATATTACTCGATCTTATGATGCCGAATATTAATAGCTGGACCACATTGTCGGCATTAAAAGAATCTGAGCAGACACGCCATATCCCAGTGATTTTGCAATCAACGCTAAACGAAAAGACATCGGGACAAGACTTAGATGGAACTGAGCATTTACCCAAACCGGTTGATCGCCAACGCATGGCCACAGCGCTTCGCCACCTAAATCCTCAAGACCGTCGCGGCGTCGCATTACTAATTGCTCCAGAAAGCGAAGCGCGAGATTCATTGCTTGAAGAGTTAGCCGATGAAGCCTGGCAATGCATAACAGCATCATCAGACGGTCAATCATATGAGTACTTGCAAGAAGAAATCATTGATATTGTTTTCATCGGTTTAGATATAGCGCGTGAAGCCGTTGCTGACATTCTGGTGATGTTATCTGAACGCCAGAAAAACAGTGATCAAGCAACCCCTATTTATATTACCAGTGGCGTGCCATTATCGGAAAACCAATCGAGACGATTAGATTTGCCGGCTGATCAGATAATCATTTAAATTAGCCAGCGAAATAAAGACTTTAGCTTAACGAGGAAATACAACGCAAAATCAGGAACAACAGTTTACATGCACTGGTATTGCACCAAGATGTATCAATATTAATCAACCTGATTGTAGCGATTTCTTAACTTCTTTAACGCTTCCATTGACGCTGATATAAAGATACCTTCACAACGGGCGGTAAGAGTATCGCCCGCCCACATTTCACTGACTAAGAAATTTTTACGGCCATCTATTTTTTCTACCCATCCTTCAAGTCGCAAATCGGTATCTATCGGCGTAGGCACTAAATAGCGGATATTTAATGTGCCAGTAAACCCTGGCTGTTTCGTCATTTTTTGTGCTACACCTAAAAACTGATCAAACAGAGCTGCAACAAAACCACCATGGACAGAATTAGGCGGCCCCTCGTACTGCCAATCCATACGAACCTGGCCATAGGCTTTATCACCGTCGAACCAAATATTGAACGGCGGCGCTAAAGGATTACTTTTACCAAACACAGGATTTAACTCATAGGCAATCTGGAAGCGTGAGCCATAATCGCCGGTCTCAGAAAACTCAAAGGCAGTAATCCCTTTTAAACTTTTACCCCTGGCTAACGCATTCGCCTGCACCTCTACCTGCTCAGCAATGCGATTCAACTCTTCTGCCGAGTCAGTGCTAGTCACCAAATTGGTAATTAGTCGTCGCGTGGCTTCTGAAACACGCCGCTTAGCCGCCCAATCTTGATTGCGTGGTTCTTTGGTTTCAGGTGTTGCAAAGGGATCAAAAGAATCCGACATAAATATTAACCTAGCAGATAAGATATGAAAATGTGAAGCTATTATACAAGAAATCGTTGGGCATAAAAATCAAACTTCTGTCTTAACGTCACTGGGTTAACACCAAACTGGCCTTCAAGATCATAAATAACGCGACCATAATCCTCTTTGTGTTGCTCAACAAACTCACTGAGCTGTTGCTCTGCCAATGCAGTCATAGGCAACCCAGCGCGCTGATAAATTTTTTCAACGCTCGCAACGTCATTTTGAATCAAATCTTTAAATTTAAGATCAATGCTTTGTTCAGCAGACAAACAATCTCGATCCTGCATACAGGCGCGTAGTAAATGGTCGACGCGATCAATCCAATAAGCGGCTAACTGCTCAGTCTTCACCTGCTTTCGACTTAATCGTTGGCCATAAGCCATAATCGTAATTGCTGACTGAATTACGGCCACCGGATCTCTATGAGTAATTGCCACGGTGGCGTCGGGAAAGACTTTTTGCAAAACCGTAAGTTGTTCTAGATGCTGCGGACATTTCAATACCCAGCGGGTAGGTTTATCGGTATTACGCTGCTGCCAGGTTAACAGCTTTAGGACATCGCGCATGTATTCATATTGATAGGTCTGATCCTCACTATAGTAATGATCCCGCCAGTGCGGCGAATGACTAAGCCACTCATAGTTATAGGAGCCAAAATTAGGCCCCATCAGCTCTAGCTCTTCATGAATATGATCGGGGTTCATAGGGTGCATGGCTGCAACTAAGGGGGTCATTGCTTGCATCGATTGCCACGCATCTTCACAACGTTGATAACGGGGGTCAACTCCGTCCGCGGTCAATGCTTCATTAGGTCGTGGCACAGGCTCATAGCTTTCCCACAAGGGTAAGGCTCGCAAACGCTGATCGGCCGCCATTAAATTTAACAGATGTGTAGTACCGGAGCGCGGCAAACCTGCGACAATAATAGGCTCTTCGATGTTAATGGTTTGAATCTGAGGATGCAGCGACCATTGCTGCTGTATTAATAAACGGCTGGTGGCATGTTGAAGCAGCTTGTTTCGCAGTGAAAGTCGGCCTATGCCATTAATATTGGCATCTTCATTCCATTCATCGCACAATAAGTCGAGTCGCTCGACAAAACCTTTATCACCCCAGTTACTTAATCCTACTGTCGCTTCGGCTTCCGCCATAATGGAATGACGATTTAACTCAACAGTGAGCGTTTCACCGTATTGACGCGCTGCTTGCTGTACATCATTGAGCCGAGGGTTAGCCAAATCATCAATTGTAATATCTGCTGCCATTGCCTACTCCCAAGTTATTAATCTGCTGCAAAGATACACTCAGTATTTAAAAACACCGGTAGCTGATTCACCAATAAAAGGAAATACCTTATGCTCGAAGGTATGCAGACTGTGCCATGAGGTTATAGGCGACAACCCGCCAACTAACGGCGACATAATCAAAGGCTCATTCTTATGCATGGTATTAAACTGATCGATCATTTGATCTGCCGTTAAAACGGTGTATTTGCCGCTGTCACGCAAACAGTTTTTATCAGAATAAAAGGAATAAGGCGACGGCACACCGGATTTTTCAGCCCATTCTGCGTAGGAGTTTTGTTCATGCATGGCATGCGGCGCCAATTCATCCCAAAAAGCATCGGGATCATCGGCCGCAAAATAACAGGTAGAAGGCTGTTTAGCGCTGGCACCCATATCGGGCTTACCTAAACGTTTGAGTTCAGCGCGATATTCCTCAAATACTTCTGGTACAGCAGGAATAAAATAATCAGCGTCCCTAGCGGCACGCCTTGCTGCAACTGAAGTACTACCTCCCATGACCAACATGGGCATAGTATCAGGCTTGGGGGTTATCACAATCTCTTGCCCTAAATATTCAAAAGGTTCACCAGTAAATGCCTGACGTAAAAAAGGCATAATCATATCCATGTAGGCTTTTCTGTCGCCTAGCGATTTACCAATAGCAACAAATTCCTCCTCGCGATAACCCGCACTAATAATTGGCACAATACGACCGTTACTCATCAGGCTTAACACAGCCAAGTCTTCCGCCAACCGAACAGGGTCATGCAAGGGCGCTATTAACGCCGATAAATGAATTTGTATATTTTTAGTCCGTGCCGCAAAAGCGCCCGCCATCACACGAGACGAGGGCAAATAACCGTCTTCGGCACTGTGGTGTTCAGAAACCACCACGGCTAAAAAATTATGTCGGTCAGCCCATTCAACTTGATCAATCGCAGCTTGGTAAAGCTCTGATCGTGTTGCTTGACAAAAATCCGGCCGACGAAGATCGTAGCGAGTCATCAGTAGAGGCATTAGTCTTCCTTGTTGATAAATTCAGACGCATACCACTGTAACTGCTGAATTTTTTCTTCTAGCGGCGCATCTGGCTGACCCTTGTAAACATCACGAAAACCAATACCAACGCCGGTAACACCAATATCAGCTAACTCCTCAAGACCTTCTTGGCTAAACGTTGCAGCACCAGCACCCCAAATATCAAACGGCTTATCTGCTGTGCCATACTCATCACGTAAGTCATTAAGCCGTGTAATGTAGGCTTTCATTTCTGCAATATCGCCGCCAGCCGCAATCCAACCGTCGCCGACTCTAGCGGCTCGCTTTAACGCTGGCTCTGAGTGGCCGCCAATAATGATGGGCGTGGGCGTACCAGTCACAGGATTCATTCGGTTGGCCGGCATAGTATGATGCTCACCTTGGTAGCCAAAATATTCGCCCGTTTCCAAACCACGAAATATTTCAATTTGCTCGTCAAATCGCCTGCCTCGTTTTTCCCATGGCACTCCTGTAACAGCGAAGTCTTCTTCCCAAGGACTGATGCCAATGCCAAAATCAAAACGATTATTACTCATCGCCTGAATACTTTGCACTTGCTTAGCCACAGATGGGGCTTGCCGAATCGCTAATTTATAGACTGAAGTAATAAAGCGGATATTAGTTGTCACGGCTGCCATGGCCGTGACAGCAACAAGTGATTCGATAAACGGCAGTGACTCTAAAAATTCGCGGCTACCATCATCGTTATAAGGATATTTAGAACTTGCTTCCTGCGGGTAACACAAGCTATCAGGCACGCTGATATAATCAAAGCCTGCGGCTTCAGTCGCCTGTGCTAAGGGCAAATAATGTTCTGGGTCACACATAGCGATACCATAACTAAATTTCATATAAAACTCCCTATCAATTATTATTGTATTGTTCATCAATCGCTAATAAGCGAGTAATCACTGCATTAAAGCTTTTTCAAGACCAGCGGTAAATGATTTTTCGGCTTAGGAAATGGAAAATGCTGTATCGCATCAGGAAAACCTTGGCCATCGGCAAAAGAAAACTCATAGCGTATAACAAGTCCCGCCATAACCATTTTGAATAGCATATCAGCAAAGTGAATACCGATACATTTATGAGCACCACCACCGAAGGGTGCCCATAAAAACGGGTGCTGCTTGTGCTCCATTCGTTTAAACCGGTCGGGATCAAAGCTGTGTGGGTTACTCCACCACTCTTCCATTCGATGAGTATAAATAGGTGATACCTGTATAGGTGTATGCGCGGCAATTGGATAACCACCGATTTCGGTTTCTTTTACCGTGCGACGCATAAATGCGGGCACTGATGGGTGCAAACGTTCAATTTCTTTAAATACATTACCGGTATCTTCCATTGTGGCTAAATCATCAAAAGCAATCCGGTTACCACCTGCATCGTCTGTGCCTTTAGCTGCAATAATTGTGCGAACCTCTTCACGTATTCGCTCTTGCCACTGCTTGTTTTCTGCTAAATAACAACATGCCATCGTCAATGCTGCAGTGGTAGTATCATGCGCTGCTAACAATAAAAAGATAAGGTGCTTAGAAACGACATCGGTCGGGAATACATCACCCGCTTCAGTGGTTTCACGTGCAAAAAATGAGGCCATATCCGTGCCATCTCCCTCTCTTCGCTGAGGCACTAACTCATTGAAGAAACGATCCAAATAGCGTCGGCCATTCATCCCCTTGCGATACGCCAACCCTAATCCAGGCCAATCTTTACGAATAATTGCTAAAGTCCCATCACCCATCGCCAAAAAAGCATCGTTTAAGCGTTGCGTCTCACCATCGACTAAGTCAAGCCCAAGAAATACCTTAGCACCCACATCCAACAAAAGTTCTTTAACGTGAGGATAAAATTCAAACTCACGCATCCCGTCCCAATCGTCTAGCTGCTTATCAATGACTGGATGCATAGTATTGACATAATTGCGCATAGCTGTCGTTTTAAAAGCCGTTTGCATAATACGTCGATGGAACTTATGCGCATCGAAATCACGCATTAATAGACCACCTTCAAAAAAATGCTTCAACGGTGCGTAGTAGCCCATCCGAGAAGAAAACACTTTATCGCGATCTAAGGTTAACTGCTTGATATATTCTGGGCCAAGTGCCATAACAAACTTTTGAAAAGTCATGGATGTACGAAATATATCGCCGTATTTTTTTCGATTTTGATCAATAACCTCATAGGGCCGCTGGACATAACTCAGTGTATATCCCAATACTGGAATACCGTAATCACCAGGCAAATGGTTGATATTAGTATTATCTTTATATTGGACGTATTCTAGGTCGTCACTAAAAAAGCTAGACTCACTCATGATGTCCCTGCTCTTAACTAATCGATAAACGTCTATCTTAGCTTAAAATAGGCGCTCTAGACTTACGGTTTGTTGAGCTTCATGCTATGACTACTAAAAAACAATAACTGTCCTCTATTGTGTTTGTTCCAGTATTGTTTACCATTGAAATGACTAAAAGCCGAAGCAATTGACATAAGATATTTCATTATGACAGTGCGTCCATAGTCCAAGTAAAGCAGATAAAAATTCGTGATTTTTTATGCTAGTACTTTTATGCTGTAGTTTTAAGTCACAAAACTAGACTTTTTAAGGTTTAAGACTTTACATTAACCACTCTTTTAATGAACAAATAGCCATGGACACAAATGAATTAATAGCAATAGAACAGATTCGCCAACTGAAAGCCCGCTATTTCCGTAGTATGGATCAAAAGGATTGGGATCTTTGGGAGCAGGTCTTCACCGAAGATGTACTCATTGATACGACACAAGAAGGCTCACCCATAATCACTAGTCGCCAGGCATTTCGGGAGTTCTTACCGCCGATGCTAGAAGACGTTAAAACGGTTCATCATGGGCATACCTCCGAAATCAAAATAATCAGCCCCACCTCCGCGACCGGAATTTGGGCAATGGAAGATAACTTATGGTGGCCCAAATCTGCCGGCGGTAATCACTTATGGGGTACAGGCTGGTACTTTGAAAAGTATGAAAAACAAAACAACGGAGAATGGCTGATTGCCGAATTAGTGCTACGTCGCATTCGTGTCGAAATGAATGGCGAGCAAATTTTTCCAGCAAGTGAATAAAGATCAGTCAAGATCTTTAACCGCTAGCTCAACTATCATTAAATTTTCTATAAAGCTAAACGTTAAACTAGGCGCGTTGGCGTAACTCACCTTTGACGATTTTACCCGAGGCATTTAAAGGCATCACCTCGATAAATTCAACCGCCCGAGGCACTTTATAATTAGCCATATTTCCACGACACCAATCAATCACCTGCTGCTCATCCAGATCACTGCCTTGCGCCTTAACAATATACGCTTTAGGCACTTCGCCCATACGCTCATCAGCAATGCCTATCACCGCCGATTGAACTACACCATCAATATTGGCTAAGCCATTTTCAATCTCAGCAGGATAGACATTAAACCCCCCTGAAATAATCATATCTTTCAATCGGTCGGTGATTTTTAAATAACCCTGCTCATCTAAAATACCCACATCACCGGTATGTAACCAGCCATCAGCATCAATAGTTTCTGCCGTCGCTGCAGGATTATTAAAATAACCTTGCATGAGATTATAACCGCGTACACAAATCTCGCCCGGTTCGCCAATCGGCACTAGAGTACCGTCCAGCGCAACACATTTAACCTCAACACCCGGCATAGCTCGGCCTGAAGTCGTAGAAATTAGCTCAGCACTGTCATCAGCTCGGCAAATAGTAACCACGCCACAGGTTTCCGTTAAACCGTAAGCCGTTACGACCGACTCAAAGCCTAAGTCATTACGCATTTTATCAATTAAAGCTACCGGTACGGCCGCAGCGCCGGTGACCGCTAGACGCAAACTGGAGAGATCGTATTCCGCTCGCTTAGGGTGAGCTAAAATGGATTGATAAATAGTCGGCGGGCCAGGCAACATAGAGACCTTATCTTGCTCAATCTGCGCTAGAACCTTATCTAAATCGAAAGATAAAACTGGTAAGATTTTCGCCCCCTGAATAATGGCGGCTAACCAGCCAGCTTTATAACCAAATGAGTGGAAAAACGGATTAATAATTAAATAATTATCGCTACTGCGAAGTCCTACCGTATTACTCCAATGCGTAAAGCATTCAATATTTTGACCATGCGCACTGATCACACCTTTGGGCTTACCAGTGGTACCAGAGGTAAACATAATATCCATAGTGTCTTCTGGCATCACTGAAGCAGCGCGCTGTTCAGCTTCAGAGGGAGTCACCTGCTCAGCCATTACCAAGAAAGATGTCCACGACATTAAGGCATCACTATCTTTCTGACCTGCGCCATCATCTGGATCACGTAAAAGAATCATGGCTTCTAATGCAGGCATCTCTTGATCTGCTAGCATTTTTGGATAATCAATATCGAGAAAACCGGCCACTGTGAATAACAATTTCGCACCGCTATTATTTATAATAAATGCGGCTTCACTGCCCTTCATTCGGGTATTAATCGGCACCAACACGCCACCTGCCGAATGCAACCCAATCGCGGCAATCACCCACTCGGCGACATTAGGGGCCCAAATAGCGACCCTGTCGCCTTTTTCAATACCGGCAGCAATAAAGG
>CENX01094978.1_pt1 | contig 13742 bp, 11 predicted proteins | sample 361321 | NCBI WGS metagenome assembly CENX01 (sample SAMEA2619678, study PRJEB7988) | marine metagenome | isolation source: saline water (ENVO:00002010), including | reverse complement strand
GGTCTAGATGATGACTTTTCTCCAAGGCATGCAAAAAGATACTTGAAGCTACAGAGCTCTATTCTCTCTGCCTTAGAAAAATATAACGATGAAGTAGTTAAGAATAAGTTTCCTCAAAAAAAACATTCAACAAACTATAAAAGCAACATCATTGATAAACTACAATAAATGAAAATTATTTCATCTCTATCTGAGTTTTTAATTTGGAGGGAGTCTATTGAAACTTCCACTTCCATCGGTTTTGTTCCAACAATGGGTGCCCTTCACGATGGACATGTGGCGCTAATTAAACGTTCTTTAAATGAGGCTGATATAACGGTGGTAAGTATTTTTGTAAACCCAAAGCAGTTTGGTGAAAACGAAGACCTTAATTCTTATCCAAGGACAATCGAAAAAGATAGTGACCTATTGGGTTCAGTGGATGTTGATGTTTTGTTTGTTCCAAAATATGAAGATATATATTGTGATAGCATTAGAAGCTTTTCTTTTGAAGACTTGTTTTCTAGTCAGCTTGAAGGAAAGAGTCGTCCTGATTTTTTTCCAGGTGTAGTCAACGTTGTATCAAGGCTTTTTAATATTGTAAGGCCCTCTTTATCTTTTTTTGGTAAAAAAGACGCTCAGCAATTAATTATAATTAGTAAAATGGTTGATGTTGGAGGTTTTCCTATAAAAATAGTTCCTGTAGAAACCGTAAGAGAGCCCTCTGGTCTAGCGATGAGCTCAAGAAATATATATTTATCAAAAACTCAAAAGATGTCCGCATCTAAAATTTATAAAAGCTTGTTGTTGGCTAAAAAACTCCTACGGTGTGGTGAGAAAGAGTCTAAAATAATTAAAAATCAAATTAAAAAAAATTTGTTAAGCGACTCAACAATTTCTGTTGATTATATTTCTATTGTCTGTTTAAATGAACTTAAAGAGGTTTCTGGATCGGTTTGCTCCCCGGCTTTAATTTCTATCGCTGTTTATATCGGTGGTGTGAGGTTAATTGATAATGTTTTTTATGAATGAAGGTCAAGCCCAATATCAACATTAGTGCTTTGGTGTGTTAATGCTCCAACAGATATTCCGTTTACTCCTTTTAGGTTGAATTTTGAAATGTTTTTAAGTGTTACTCCGCCCGAAACTTCAATGAAAATATTTTTGTCTTTATTTTTTAGATGGTTAATTTTTTCAATACACTGTTTTATTTTGTTTGGAGTCATGTTATCTAATAAAAACGCATCAACTAAAGAAGTGTTTTGCGGATTTATTTGTTTAGGGCTGTCAACTTCAAATTGAATAGGAAGCTTCTGCGAAACATTGATTAATTTTCTAACCACCTCATCTGTTATTTTATTAATATGGTTGTCTTTTACCATTATTCCACAAGATAAGTTTAGACGATGATTGCTTCCCCCTCCACAAAAAACAGCATACTTTTCAAATATTCTAAGGCCGGGCGTTGTCTTTCTGGTGTCTAGAACTTTAATTTGATCGTTGTTTAGTTTTTGAACAAATTTGCTTGTCATGCTTGACACGCCAGACATCCGCTGAATCATATTTAATAACAATCTTTCTTTTGTTAAAATTTCTCTATTAGATCCTGATAGTATGGCAATGGTTTCTCCCGACAAAAGTCCCTGCCCATCTTTGACCATTTTTTTTATTTTTACATCAGAAGAAAAAATGTTTTCTATAATGGGGTTTCCACAAAAAACCATTTGCTCTCTAGCTTTGATAGCAAAGGCTTCTTTTATATCTACTAATACTACATTCTCTGTTGTTGCGTCGCCTGATGGGAGATCTTCTTTGAGAAACACCTCAAGTTTTTTTGATACCTGTTGAGGGTCTAGGCTTTTTATTTGTTTATATAATAACTTTTTTGTGCTCATTGTTTAATTTATAACTGGTAACTTTTTGAGTCAATTTTATTAATTAAGGTGGCATTAATTTTTTTTATTCCTATTGCTTTTGCTAAAATGGATATATAACATAGATAGGTTGATGGGTGCGCGTATTGGTTTTTGTGTTTATTATAATGGGGCCCAAGACAAACTGTTGTTACCCCATCATCTACATTATAAGTATTTGAAATATCTATAAAAGGCTCTGAAAATTGTCTTTGTATTCCGATGAGCGGGTTGTTCCCTGTTTGGTTTATATGGTCTTTGACAACTATCTTTTCATCGTGCGGCATGTGGGGGTTGTGCGTAATGTCATAAACTTCTATTGAGTGTTGCTTTAATGTCTTTAATGTTCTGATCGTTTCAGATCTGTTATTCGGGTTGATTTTTATTGAGTCAGAATGCTTATTGTCCTTGAAAATTATAATTTTTTTTTTCATGGTCTTGGTCCATACAGTTTCGAGCCAACCCTTACCATTGTTGCTCCATTTTCAATTGCAGCCTGATAGTCCCCGCTCATGCCCATAGAAATCTCAAGGGGTAGATTGTGGGCTTTACTAATTTTTTCTGTTATTGTTTTTGTTTTTGTAAATAATTGATTTCTTTTATTTTCATCTATATTGTTTGGCAAGATAGTCATTATACCTTCAAGCGAGATGTTGGATAGGTTTATTATTTCTTCAACATGATATTCGAGCTCTTCAATAGTAAAGCCTGTTTTTTGTGGATCTTTGCCTATGTTTACCTGACAAAAAATTCTTTGGTTTTTTGAAATAATGTGCGCTCTTTTGTTTATATTCGTCGCTAGTTTTAGTGAGTCAACGCTTTGTATTACATTAAATATTTTTAGGGCTTTATTTATTTTGTTGGTTTGAAGCTTCCCAATAAGGTGAAGTTCTGATCCTTTGGGCTTATCTATATATTTCCTCTCTGCTTCTTGTACTTTATTTTCTCCAAAAAATTTTACTCCGCAGTTAAATGTTTCTTGAATAACCTCTTTTGGGTGTGTTTTTGTAACTGCCAAAAGTTTCACTTTTTGGTTCGCCGCCTGAGAGCTTTCAATATTTTTTAAAACTTCTTTTATTTTATTCTTCAGCAGTATTGTCTTTTGTTTCAGAGCTAGCGTTTTCTTCTTCTTTTTCCTCTTCTTCTTCTTTTACAACTTTAGCAACAGATGAAATTTTTGCCCCTTCGTCTAGCCTAATAAGTCTTACTCCTTGAGTATTTCTACCAATTGTTCGTATTTCATTTGTTGCCTGCCTTATCATTACTCCTGCGCTAGTTATAATCATTATATCATCTGTATCTACAACCTCTAGAATACTTACAAGAGAGCCTGTCTTTTGTGTTTTTTTAAGAGTATACACGCCTTTTCCAGACCTTTGTTGAGTTCTATATTCATCTGTTGGGCTTTTCTTTCCATATCCGTTTTCTGAGGCAACAAGAACGTGTCCATCATTTTTAAGGACCAGCATTCCAATTACTTCATCTTGTAATCCTATTGTTATTCCTCTTACTCCTTTTGTCCTTCTTCCTGTAGCTCTAACATCTTCTTCTTTAAATCTAATGGACTTTCCTTCTCTTGTTGCCATAATTATATTGTCACAACCATTAGATATTTTAGCTTGAATTAGCTCATCTCCCTCTTTAATTTCCATTGCAAAAACTCCGCCTTTTCTAGGCTTACTATAAAGCGACAAAGAGGTTCTATTTATCATTCCTTTTTTGGTGGCCATTATAATATAGTTCGAGTCTGAAAATTCTTTAACTGAAACAAAAGCACTAACTTTTTCACCTGTTTCACACCCAATTAAATTAACAATCGCCCTTCCTTGTGAGGTTCTGCTTGCTTGTGGTATTTGGTGAACTTTTAGCCAGTGGCATTTTCCTTGGTCTGTAAAAAACAACATGGTATTGTGGGTTGAGGCCGTAAACAGGTGTTCAACAAAATCATCATCTTTTGTTTTTGCACCCTTCATGCCCTTTCCTCCTCTCCTTTGTGTTTTCCAGGTATCAGCAGGAAGACGCTTTATATATCCATTGTGCGTTATGGTTACTATCATCTCTTCGTCTGCTATCATATCTTCAAGGCTTAGCTCTCCGCTAAAAGGTATTATTTCTGTTCTTCTGTCGTCTCCATGTTTGTTTAATATTTCACTAAGCTCGCTTTCTATTATTTCGCTCTGCTTGTCGTGGCTTTCTAAAATATGATTTAATTCTTTAATTAAAACTTGTAGGTCATTGTATTCTTGAACGATCTTATCAATCTCAAGTGAAGTAAGTTTTTGGAGGCGCATATCCAATATTGCTTTTGCTTGTTTGTCGCTAAAATCGTACGACGAAATTAGAGATTCTTTTGCAGCTTCTGGGTTTGAAGAACCCCTAATTATTTGAATAATATTGTCTATATCTTCAAGTGCTTTTTTGAGACCTTCAAGGATATGTGCTCTTTGTTCCGCCTCTGATAGCTCAAAAGTGGTCCTTTTAATTATAACTTCTCGCCTAAAATCTAAAAAATGTCCCAATACCTCTTTTAGATTCATGATTTTAGGAACACCATTTACTAACGCTAGCATTATTACGCCAAACGTGTCTTGTAATTGAGTAAATTTATATAGGTTGTTAAGAATGATTTCGGCTATTGCATCTCTTTTACATTCAATAACTATTCTATTTCCATCTTTATCGGATTCATCTCTTAAATCAGAAATTCCATCCAACTTCTTTTCTCTTACTAGGTCTGCTATTTTTTCAACAAGGTTTGCCTTATTAACCTGATAAGGCAAATCTGTTATTATGATTTTTTGTTTTCCCTTGTCGTTTTCTTCAATTTGAGCTTTTCCACGCATAACAATTCTTCCGCGACCAGTTTTATATGCGCTATTTATTCCGTCGCTGCCCATTATAAATCCTGCGGTTGGAAAGTCTGGCCCCTTAATGTGATTTTCAACCAACTCTTCTATCGTAATGTTCGAGTTTTGCAATAATGCAACCAAGCCGCTAATTAATTCATTTATATTGTGCGGTGGTATTTTTGTTGCCATTCCTACCGCAATTCCCTCTGATCCGTTCATTAGCAGGTTTGGAATTTGTGTTGGAAGTACGCTAGGCTCTTCTAGGCTGTCATCAAAGTTTGGGGTAAAATCTACTGTGTTTTTATCTAAATCTTGAAGCATTTCTGATGCTACTCGGTCCATTCTTGCTTCAGTATAACGCATCGCTGCAGCGTTGTCTCCATCAACGGATCCAAAATTACCCTGCCCATCTATAAGAGGATATCTTAATGACCAGTCTTGGGCCATTCTAACCAAAGAGTCATATATTGAGCTATCTCCGTGAGGGTGATATTTTCCCAAAACATCACCTACAATTCTAGCGCTTTTTTTATATTTTCTGTTCCATGTTGCTCCCTGTTCTAGGGCTCCATATAAAACGCGCCTATGAACAGGCTTTAAGCCATCTCGAACGTCTGGTAGCGCGCGGCTACATATTACAGACATGGAGTATGTTAAGTATGATTCGGACATCTCTTCAACAATGTCTCTGTTTTGAATTATTTGTGGTTGTAGTTCTTCGCTCATTTTTAAATATCTATGTTGGTTACAAGTTTAGCGTTGCTGACTATAAAATCTCTTCTTGATTCAACATCCTCTCCCATTAGTGTTGAAAAAATTTCATTTGCTTGATAGGCATCAGAGATTGTTACCTTTAAAAGGGTTCTGTTTTCTTTGTTCATTGTTGTTTCCCACAGCTGGTCTGCGTTCATTTCTCCTAGACCCTTATATCTTTGTATTTCAATTTTTTGACCTTCTGTTTTTATTTCTTCTAACAGTCTGTCTCTTTGTTTGTCACTGTAAACCCAATGTGATTTTTTTCCTTTGCTTATTTTATAAAGCGGTGGACATGCAATATATACGTATCCTCCCGTAATTAGCTGTGGCATTTTTCTATATAAAAAAGTGAGCAGGAGGGTTCTAATGTGGCTTCCATCTATATCTGCGTCTGTCATAATTATAACTTTGTGGTATCTCAGCTTATTAATGTCGAAGTCTCCAGCAGAGGTTTCTTCAATATCGGAGTCTCCACCGAATCCAGTTCCAAGTGCAGTTATAATTGTTTGTATCTCGTTATTGGAAAGAACCTTGTCTATTCTAGCTTTTTCAGCGTTTATTACCTTTCCCCTCAATGGTAAAATGGCCTGATATTTTCTATTCCTTCCTTGTTTGGCTGACCCTCCAGCTGAGTCTCCCTCAACCAAATAAAGTTCACTAAGTGATGGATCTTTTTCTGAACAATCAGCAAGTTTTCCAGGAAGGGCTGATATGTCTAATACATTTTTTCTTCTAACCAGCTCTCTTGCTTTTTTGGCTGCCTCTCTGGCCCTTGCTGCGTTTTCTGCTTTTTGTATTACTGTTTTAGCCGTGTTTGGATTTTGTTCAAAAAAATCTGTTAGTGATTCAGAAATAATAGAATCACATATTCCTTTAATTTCTCCATTTCCTAACTTTGTTTTTGTCTGTCCTTCAAATTGTGGCTCAGGTACTTTTATTGAAAGAATTGCTGTTAGGCCCTCTCTTACATCTTCTCCTCCAAAGGTGGGGGCTTCACCTTTTTTGTTTTTTATGTTTTTGGAGGCATATTTGTTTAAGGTTCTTGTAAGTGCGGATTTAAAGCCGGCAAGATGTGTTCCGCCTTCAATGGTATTTATATTGTTTACAAAGGTTAATAGGGTTTCGCTGTATGAGTCGTTATATCTTAAGGATAAGTCAACAGGAACACCATCTTTTTCTCCTTTTATGTGTATTGGCTCATCAAAAAGGGGGGTGTGGTGTTTGTCTAAGTGTTTTACAAATTCTGATAAGCCGCCCTCATAAAAATGTTCGTTAGTTTTTTCTGTTTCTTCATCGTGAAAAATTATTTTAACACCACTGTTTAGATAAGAAAGTTCTCTTAGTCTTTCATCTATTGTTTTTATATCAAATTTTGTTTCAACGAAAATATCAGTGTCAGGATAAAATTGTATTTGGGTCCCCGTTTCTTGTGTTTTTCCAAGTTCTTTTAGCGGTGTTTTGGCTATTCCAATTTCGTATTCTTGAGAATATATTTTTCCATCTCTTTTTACTGTCGCTGTGCATTTTTTTGAAAGCGCATTAACAACCGAAACCCCTACACCGTGAAGACCCCCTGAGACTTTATATGTGTCTTTATCAAACTTTCCCCCTGCATGCAAAACCGTCATTACAAGTTCAAGTCCTGATTTGCCTTCTTCTTTATGTATGTCAGTGGGAATACCTCTTCCATTGTCTTGAACCTTTATTCCTCCATCTTTTTGCTTCGTTACTCTTATTTCTGAACAATGACCTGCCATTGCCTCGTCAATAGAGTTGTCAACAACCTCCCAAATTAGGTGATGAACCCCTTTTTTTCCTACGTCTCCTATATACATCGCAGGTCTTTTTCTTACTGCTTCTAATCCTTTTAGGACTGTAATATTTTTTGCTTTATAGTCTGTGCTCATATTAATACTATTTTCTCTATTTGTGGTGTTGCTTGGTTGAGTTTATTCAAAATTTCTTTCTTTTGATATTGTAGTTCGTTTTTCCATGTTGGGTTTTTACACTTTATAAAAAGTGTTTTGTTTTCAATTTTTATTATTTTTGTAGCTTTGTTAATTTTTTTTCCAACTATATTTTCCCAATTATTTTCAAGCTCTCCAAATATTAATGGACTAAAATTTTTTTGTTTTAAAAGGCTTGTAATGGAGTGTGAAAGTTTAATCATTTAGTTCAATTATTTTTATAGTTGTATTAGGATTTTTTAATCTTTTTTCCATCATAGTGTTATTTGTTTTTGTTGTTGTAATAATTGTTTGGAATTTACGATGAAAAAAGGTAAATATTTTCATTATATTTTCATCATCAAGCTTTGCAAAATAATCATCCAATAAAAGAATTGGAGTTGTTTTCTTTTTTTCATTTATAATTTCTGCCTCTGTTAATTTTAAAATATATTTAAAGAGTTTCTTTTCTCCTTGAGATCCGCTTTCTTGTAGGTTTTTTTCATTTAAATAAAATTTAATACTATCTAAGTGGGGACCTACGAGTGTTTTATTTTGTTTTTTTTGTTGAAGTTTGTTGAAGTATTCAATATCATTTTCTGGTGTTTTTTTTAAGTATTTTAGACTGTATTTTTTTTTACCTATTATTTTCTGCTCAACTCTTTCTAGTTTTTCGATGAAATATTTAAAAAATTTTATTCTTTCTTGCCAAACTAAAAGGCCTACTTTTATAATTTTTTTATCCCACTGGAAGGTTTCCTGGTTGTTTTCCAGCAATGTGTTTCTTATTAATAATAACTTATTATAAGACTTTACTGTTTCAACATGATTTGGAGTTATTTTGAAAATTATTTTATCAAAATATTGAAGTGTTTCTTTTCTATATATTTCTATAACATCTGGTTCTTCAGGTGACACGCTAACTATGTTTGAATATTTTAAAATCTCGCTAGTTTTTTTTACTTTTATCTCATTTTTTTCTATTTCTTTTCTTTTACTATCATACTTTATTTTGATGCTTTCTTCTTCCTCAATTTCTATAACTCCTTTTATTTGTAACATGTTTTCATCTTTTTTTATGATTGATTTATTGTATTTTTTCCTAAAACTTTTAGATGTAAGTAAAAAAAATATTGCTTCTAGGATTGAGGTTTTACCTTGTCCGTTTTTACCTGTAATTATTGTTGTGGTTGGGGAGAACTGTGCTTTAAAAAAATCTAATTTTCTTACATTTATTAAAGAAATTTCTTTTAGATTCATTAATCATTTAATCTAATTGGCATTAACAAAACCAGTTTGTCCATTTTTTTGTCTGGTGATGTCTCAGATAAAATTGCTGCATTTAAAGAACCATTTAAAAACATTGTAATTTGATCGTTTTTAATACTGCTAAGAGCTTCTAAAATAAACATTGAATTAAATCCAATTTTCAGATTGTCAGTATTATTAAATTGACTGGTTATCGTTTCAGATCCTTTTGCAGCTTGCTCTGAATCTTCTGTTGATATGGTTGTTTTTTGATTTCCAATTTCTAGAGTTATTTGCTTGGTGGATCTATTAGAAAATATTGAAACTCTCTTTATTGCATTTATTAGGTCTCTTTTGTTGGTTGTGAAAGTTTTGTTGTTATCTAGTGGAATTACTTTTTCATAATCAGGATAGCTATCTTTAATAATTCTTGAATATATTGTTGTGTTTTTATATGAAAGAGACATGTGGTTTTTTGAAATTTCTATTTCAGCTTTCTCTTTTTTATCTACAAAAGACGTTAACAGGGTTAAAAATTTTGTTGGTATAATAATTTCTTGTTCTTGGTTGTCTGTTCCTTCATTTTCTATTATTATTCTGGATAGTCTATGCCCATCTGTTGATACGCCAACTATGCTTCTTCCATCTATTTTTAACAAAACTCCTTGAAGGGCTGGTTTTAACTCATCTTTACTTGTAGAATTTTTTGTAAAATCAATTATTTCAAAAAGTTTTGAGGTTTTTATATAAATACTTTGAGTTTCATTCATAATTGGATCAGAAGGATACTCAGAATGATCTTGCCCCATTATAGAAAAACTTCCTGTTTGAGTTTTTATTTCAAGTTGTTTTTTTTCTGAAACTTTTAATTCAATTTCTTTGTCTGAAATGTTGTTCGTTATTTCAAGAAGCCTTCCAATAGGAACAGCTACGGGAGCATCCGGTGCTTCTCCTTCTATATCTATTGTTTCAGTTATTGAGGTTTCTAGGTTTGTCGCCTTTAAAATCATTTTTTGGTTAGAAAAATCAAATAATGAACATCCAAGTATAGGAAGCGTTGACCTTGAAGGGACTACTTTGATAGTTTTCTGCAAAGCTTCTAATAGATTTTTTGTATTTACTTTAAAACTCATATTTTATTTATTGGTAATTATATAATATTATTATTTAAAACTCTGTTTAACAAGTTTTATATATAATATATATATTACTATAATTATTTATTATTATTATAGCATGTTAATATCTTGATAGTTTTTATTTTATTTCTTTTAAAGACACCTTTAAACACGCGTTAAATACATATATTTAAAGTATTAATTGAAGTTAATAACCTTGTTAATAACTCTAATTTATTCAAAAGTATTAATATAAACTCCACTTCTTTTTTTATCTAACCACGAATCCAAATAGTCTAAAGTTTTTTTATCTAAAGCAATAGATTCAATAAAAGTGTAGGAATTTTCTAGGGTTGCTTTCTTTTCTGGAAAAAACTCATAGACATATAAAATTGATATTGATCCATTCTGCATAACAAAAGGTTCATGCAAAAAAGAATCTTCTGATAGTCTAATTTTATTATATATATCTACAGGAAATCTATTTATAGGGTAATTAAAAAAATTACCGCTAAGTAAATTCTTGCCTTCTAACTCTTCAATGAAATTTTCTAAATAAAGTGGATCTGCTTTACTATTTCTGTAAACACTATTAATGCTTTCAACTGTCTGTTTTTTATCATTTTCAGTAGGTAAAATGAGTTTAAGAATATGCTGAGTGCTTATTTTTTCTCCTCTTTTGTCCAGAAGTTTTATTATATGATGACCGGCATCTGTTATTATTGGATTAGAAATTTCTCCTATTTTCATTGAATAAGCAGCTTCTTCGTATTTTGGAAAGAGAGACCCTCTTTCAGTATAGCCTATTTTTCCCCCAGAAGGAATAGATGCAGTATCATCTGAATGATTATTTACGATAGCTTCAAAAGAAGAGGTTTTATTTATAATGCTATCTTTTAGATTTTTTACAAAACTATATGATTTTTCAATAGTTTTTCGACTAGGAGTAAATTCAATATTATAAATAGAAAAATTTGCAGAAGCAGGCGAAGGAGGAAGAGAGTCTTTGTAGATATCATAAAAAGATTCAACTTCTTTTTTTCCTACAATAAAGCCGGCCGTTAGGTTTAACCTAAACCTCTCTATAAGCATGGCATTGTAAATTTCATCCCAATAATCAGCTTTTATTTGTTGAAGAGGCTTTCCAAAGGTAGTCTCAAGCGAATCAACAGAACCTACACTTTTAATAAACATATCTATTTGATTATCTAGTTGTATTTGTACTTCGTCATTATCTACGACAACATTTGAATCTTTTTCGGCATATTCCAACAAAACATATCTATTAATAATATCTTCTAGAACAGCATTTGCAAGTTTTTCATATTTTAGGGGAGTTTGAGTAGCAGAAATTCCCCTTTGGTTAGCAATAGAAGAAAGTTGATAAAAAAACTCTCCCTTTGTAATAATATTGTCACCCACAACTGCCATTATTCCATCTACAATCTCTTCAGAGAAAGAGAAACAAAAGAAAAGGCTAATTATAAAATTTTTCATATTTATCTCCCAATTTTAATTCAGGGTTATTTAAAAAACTATCAAAAGTAGATATTTTTATCTTTTCTTGAGACTCTTTCATGATTAGAGATTCAATTCTTTTATAAACTCTATTAATGGGAATTATTTTTTTATCTATTTTTTCTTCAACCCTTATGATTGAAAAGGTTTTATCTGGGTTTTCTATGGGCCTTGAAATATCTCCGACCCCTAAGATAAAAGCCGCTTCCCCCATAAAATTAAACTTTCCCCTTTCAAAAGGATCCATTAAACCCTCTGTTTGAGAATAGGCTAAAGAAAACTCGGAAGAGATAGATTTAAACAAAGAATCATCTAAACTTAAAATAGAATACAAACTATCAGATAGGTTTTTTGAGGCTACCTTTATTTGTCTGACAATAACTTTTTCAGGGTCAAAATATTTTTCTTCTTTATTTTTATTATAATAAGATTGTACACGAGAAGAATCTGGTGTTTCAATAGAATTTACCAAGTATTTTAAATAAGAATCATATAAAACGCGGCTCTGCTCAACACCAACCCGTTTTTTAAAATAATCATTATCAAAAAGCCCCATATTAGCACCTTCTTTTATTGCAATTTTTTGCATAATAATGTTTTGTAAAAAACCGATAAGCTCTTGTGAAGAATTAAAATCGGGAATTTTACTCTTTGGAAATTGTAAAACCTGAGGAAGAAACCACTTTGCCCCATAATGCTTTTCATCAACAGAAAACAAAACACTGCCCAAACTTAAATTTTTTATAAAATCTCTAAAATCAAAAGACTGCCCTGTGGTCGACAACTCTTCTTTAGATTCTAACATCTGATTAAATAAAATATTAATTTGGTTTTCATAAACAACCACCCTCTCTGAAAGAATCTCTCTATCATAGGCTAAAGAAGCATCTTTTAGTAGATCTCTAACTGAAACAAGAGAGCTTCTTTGAGCGGCATATTCATATGAATCAGCGTCATAACTAGAAAACTCAGAAGAACGAACAGAATCAACAACAACTAAGTGAAAACCATATTCTGTCTCTATAATATTAGAAGTTTCACCAAGACCTAAAGACCAAACAGACGACTGAAAATTCATAGGAGTAACTCCCCACTGAAGCCACCCCAAAACACCCTCATTTCTAGAAGCGCTTGGATCATCAGAGTGTTGTTTGCAAAAAGACTCAAAAGAGAGATCTGTTGACCCAAGAGAATCTTTAATTGTTTTGATTAAAACCAAAGCCTCTTCAGGATTTCTTGGAGGAGGGGAAGAAATAACACTAGAATTGTGCGATATTAAAAGATGCCTAATAAATACATCTTTTTTAAGATTTGAACGCGAGAGCGCTAGCACTTCTCCAGACACCAAAGGAAAGGCTACAGTATAATCATAAACAAGGTTAACTAAAATTTGGTTTTCTACATTAAAGAGTTTATTTTTTAAAACAGGGTTAAATAAAAACCCCTCTTCTATTGCAGCTAAAGAGGCAGACTCTCTTTTAACATAATCCTTTAAAATTCTATCTTTCTGTTTAGCAGAGGACTTAACCCACTCAGATTTTGAATACTTGCTATAAAAATCCTGTTCATCAAAAGAGCTGCCATTAATGTTTATAACATAACCAAACAAGAAACTCAAAAAACCAACGAATACCAATAATTTAATTTTTAAAATCATTTCTAAATTTATTCAAGAAATCTTTTATAAACACCAAAATATCTTTGTTTTTATTTTCCCAACCAAATGACAACAAAAGCTTCTCGTTTGCGAGTTTTTTAAATTCATATTTTAGATGTTCTTTTTTGAAGAAAGCTTCAACAAAGCCAAGAAAAAGACCAATATTTGAAAGCAATTGAGAAGGAAGGAAGACTATAGAGGTTTTTTTATAATCGGACGCCACAGAAAGAACAAAAACCTCATGGCAAAGAATTTTAATTTCTTGAATGGTTAGAATAAAAGAAAACCCCTGAGGGGCTAACCCAAACCTATCATATATTTCGTTCTCAAAAGACCTAAGGCGCTGAGCACTATTAATAGAAGAAAGCTTCCTGTAAACAGAAAGCCTTACAGCATCGTCTTCGATGTAAGAGTGAGGAATGCTAGCCCGGTCACCTGAAAAAGTAACAGAAATTTTATCAAAATAAAATCCAGAATCGCCACCAGAAACTGTTCTCTGCAACAGCTTATTATAATATTCAAAACCAACTTGAGACCCGCCGCTTTGAGAATAACCAAAGACAGACCCAGCACCACGAATTTCTAAGTCTTTTGTTGATAACAAGTAGCCAGACCCAAGAGAGATATTATCTTGAATAGCTTTAAGTCTCCGCAGTGCATCTCCAGAAGGTTTAAATAGCTTAGGAACCAACAAATAAGCATAGGCCTGACGATTATGCCTGCCCACCCGTCCTCGAATTTGGTGAAGCTGGGAAAGT
>CENX01008627.1_pt1 | contig 13749 bp, 14 predicted proteins | sample 361321 | NCBI WGS metagenome assembly CENX01 (sample SAMEA2619678, study PRJEB7988) | marine metagenome | isolation source: saline water (ENVO:00002010), including | reverse complement strand
TTACCAAACATAATTCCAACTTTTTCTCTAATTTGGTTGATAAAAATAACTGAAGTATTTGATTTTGATACAATAGCTGTAAGTTTTCTTAAAGCCTGTGACATTAACCTAGCTTGTAAACCAACATGACTATCACCCATTTCACCTTCAATTTCTACTCTCGGAACTAAAGCAGCAACAGAATCAATAACCACTACATCAACAGCATTACTTCTAACCAGAGTTTCACAAATTTCTAAAGCCTGTTCTCCAGTATCAGGTTGAGATAACAATGTGTCTTCAAGCTTAACACCAATAGCTTCTGCATATTGAGAGTTTAAGGCATGTTCAGCATCAATAAATACACAATTACCACCATTTATTTGAGATTCTCGAATAACATGCAGAGCAAGTGTAGTTTTACCCGATGCTTCAGGACCGAAAATTTCAGTTATCCTACCTTTTGGTATTCCTCCAACACCTAATGCTAAATCTAATGATATTGAGCCAGTTTTAACTGCTTCAATATGCTTAGAAAATTCATTGTCTCCTGATAATTTCATAATTGAACCTTTACCAAATTGTTTATCAATTTGACCAAGTGCTAAATCTAGTGCTTTATTTTTATTCTCATTTTTTGATGCCATTTTAAAACTCCTATTTTTTTTACAAATCCAAGTTAAAACTTAACTAAATCTACTAAAGAAAAATTAATCAAACTTCACCAGAACTTTTAAATGAAAAATCTTTCAAAATTTTATAAGTAATTTGATTATTATTTATTGTTGATTGATATAAAATTATTTTTTTAATAATAAAGGGAATTTCATTAAAGCCAAAATTAATAAAATTTTTAAGATTCGGAGTATTTTTTTGAGGATGCATTGATTTGGCAATAGTAATATGCGGTTTATAAAATACTTTTTCATTTGGATATCCTATTTTCATCATAGATTGGGATAATTCATTAATAAATTTATTTAGCAGGTCTAATTCTCCATTAATACCGAGAAAATATACACGTGGTCTGCTTACATTAGGAAAAACCCCAGTTCTATTTACTAACAAATTTATTTGGTTTGTTTTTATTGAAATTTTATGAATAATATTACTAATATTTTCAATTTCAGAGTGTAAAGTTGGACCTAAATATTTGAATGTTAAGTGTAAATTATTATAATTCTCCCAAATTATTTTACCTTTTCCAAAATTAATATTATTTTTTATTTTATTAATTAATGAAATAATTTCAAGAGGTGCAACTGCACCAATAAAAGTTTTAATTATTGGTTCATTTTTCAATTAATTTACTCTTTCAACAATTTTAAGTCTTAACAAATTAAGAATAGTTCTTGAAGAAAGTTCTTTATTAGTCCTTCTATGATTTGAAAGAATTCTATTTGCAACAAAATCACCATTGCTATCATTAATTCCAAAACAAGTGAAACCAATTGGTTTATCTTTTGATTCTCCAGTTGGGCCAGCTATACCAGTTATTGACAACCCAATATCAGTATTAAATCTTTTTCTTACACCTAAAGCCATTTCTTTCGCTACTTGATCACTTACAGCTCCAAATCTTTCAATTGACTCTTTTGAAACATTTAATAATGAAATCTTAGATTCATTTGAATAAGAAATAATACTACCTTTAAATATTTTGGACGATCCTGGAATGTTTGTTATTAAGTCACTAGTTAAACCTCCAGAACATGATTCAGCAATAGAAATAGTAAGATGTTTTTTATCAAGCAACTTTAAAATTATTTCTTCTAAAGAGAAATTTTCATTAGTATAAATTTTATTTCCAAGTAAAAATTCAATCTCATTTCCTAAACTTTTCAAAAGTTTTAAAGATTTGCTAAACAAAATTATTTGCACCCCTTTAAAACTAGGTAAAAAAGATATTGAAATATTTTTTAAATCTAATTTATTATAGATTAATTCTTGAATTTTAGATTCAACAATACCAAATGTTTTTATTCTTAAAGTATAATATTTTTCATCTATTGAATTTGAAATTTCATTTACAACATAATCATCAAACATCTTTCTCATCTCTTTTGGTACGCCTGGAAGAAAAAAAAATCTAGTGTTATTAAAAAAATAATCAATTCCTCTTGCTGAACCTAAATCATTTGGAATTATATTTGTATCTTCAATATAATTTGACTGATTTTTGTTTATGTCAGACATTTTAATATTTCTTATTAAATATTTCTTTTTCAATATTTTCAGATATTCTTTATCAATCAATATTTTTTTATTTATAAAAGATGAAAATGTTTTTAAAGTTACGTCATCAATGGTTGGACCTAATCCTCCAGTACAAATAATTATATCAGATTTTGAATTAGCAATCTTAATTGATTCAATAATTTCATCACTATTATCCTCTGGGGTAGCTTTCCATACAGTTTTAACGCCTAGATCTGTTAATTTTGAACCTATATATGAGGAATTTGAATCTATAGTAAATCCTTTTAATAATTCATTTCCAATAGTTATGATAGATGCTCTCATAGAAATATCCAAAAAAGTTGGATAACTAATCCAGCATATAATCCAGCAATAATATCATCAAACATTATTCCTATGCCGGAATCCATTTTATCGAAAACATTTGCTGGATATAATTTTATTATGTCAAAAAATCTGAAAAATAAAAAACATAAAAAGTACAAATACCAAGTTAAACCATTGGGAATTAATAATAGTGCAATCCACATTCCTACAAACTCATCTATTACTATATAGCCCGGATCTTTTATATTATTTTTTTTGGAAATTATTTCAGAAGCATAAACTCCCAGTATAAAAAAAATAATGATAATTAATAATTTAATTAACAATGAATATTTATCAATAAACAACCAAATTAAAATAGAGAAAATTGTTCCAAATGTACCAGGAGCAATAGGTAGATAGCCTATTTTAAAACAGGTAACAAATAATTCTAGAAATTTATGCAACATTTCCAGTATTTTTATTTATTAAAAATTTAAGACCTTCTCTATGAATATAAATATAATGCAAACCACTATAAAATGTAACAATTGAAGCAATTGATAAGAAAATCCATGAAGTTGTTATTTGATTTTGAAGGTTAAATAATGTTAAAAAAACATATCCCAATTCCTCAAAAAAAACAAATAAATGGTTTATAATAAAAATTTCTTCAATTACATTTTGACACATACTTGATAAAACATAGATTATTACGAATATTTGAATTGTTGTTTTAATTTTAGCTACATTACTAGTTACAAAAGTCAAACTATATTTATTAAAAAAAATACGAATTAATGTAACAATGATATCTCTTGAAATAATTAAAAAGAACATCCAGTATGTAATAATATCTAAAAACAAAAATGATGAAAAAACACTAAGAGTTAAAATTTTGTCAGCTAATGGATCAAGAAACTTACCTAAATTAGAAATTTGATTGAATTTTCTTGCAATAAAACCATCAAAAAAATCAGTTATTGAGGCAACAGTAAAAATTAATAGAGAGAAAAAAATAGAATTATTGCTATTTGAAAAGAAAAAAAATAAAAAAAATGGAACTAGAACAATTCTTATTAAAGACAGAATATTTGGGATCATTTAGATCTCACGCCTACCTTCTAATGCACTTACCAGTGTAGCTTCATCTGTATATTCTAGATCTCCACCAACTGGAATGCCTTTTGCTAATCTTGAAATTTTAATATTTTTATTTTTAAAAAGGTCAGAAATATATAATGCAGTAGTCTCTCCTTCTGAACTTGGATTAGTTCCAATTATCAATTCATCAATTGAATCAATTCTATCCTCTAAAGAATTTATATTTAAATTCTCAGGACCAATACCATCCAAAGGTGATAATAATCCACCTAGAATATGATATTGACCATTATAAAAACCTGTTTTCTCAAAAGTTATTAAATCGATTGTATCTTCTACCAAGCAAATGATTGTTTTATCTCTAGATTCGTCACAGCAAATTTTGCAGGGTGTTATTTCTGAAATATTATTACATATAGGACACTCATGAATATTATTTTTAACCTTTAATAATGTGTTAGACAAATCAGTTGCCCATACCTTCTTAGTTTTAAGTATGAAAAATGCCATTCTCTCAGCGGTCTTCTTACCTATCCCTGGAAAATCAGACAATATATCTATTAATTTGACTAATGAATCAGGTAAAGATGACATTTAGTTTAATCCAGGAATTTTAAAACCATCACCAAGGCCACCCAACATTCCTCCAGAAAGTTTACTCATTCTTTTTTCAGATTCTTTATTTGCCTTTTTTAAAGCATCATTTGTTGCGTCAACAATTGAGTTTTCAATTTTAGAGATATTATTAAAATCTAAAGAAGGGTCAATATTTATATTTAAAACTTTTTGATTTCCATCAACGATAACATTTATTTTTCTTCCGAATGAACTACCTTCAAATGATAACTTTGATAATTCAGATTTATGTTTATCTAAAGCTCTTTTCATTTCTTTTGCTTGTTTTAAAAAATCACCAATTTTTCCTTTATTGAACATTTCATTCTCCTTTTTTATTCAGCAATTTCTCCACCAAATTTATCAATCATTTTTTTTGTTACTGGACTAATTTTATTATCATCAAAATTTGAATTGTCATCTAAGATAAATTCGATTGTAAAACTTATATCAATATGTTTTTTCATTATAGATAATATTTTATTTTTATTATTATTTAAAACATCAATTTGAAAACTATATTTTTTAGGTAAGGAAATTTTTAAAATATTATCTTCAATAATATGTGGTTTTGAATGAAGTAGAAAAGCTGCAATTGATTTACTTTCATTTTCAATATCCATATTTACTTTTGGCCAAACTTCAAGAATTTTATCAATATTTAATTTATCTTCACTAGTAAGATTTTCCACATCTTTTTCATTTTCATCAGATTCTAAATTTTGAATTTTAAATTCATTTTTTTTGGTTATATCATAATCTTTTACATTACTAGTATCAACAATTTGATTTTTAATATTTGCAAAAGAAGTATTTTTATTTTCAGTTTCTATAGGATTTTTATCAGTTAAAATATCTTTTTTTTGATTTATTTCATCATGTTTATCTGAATTCGAATTGACTTGACTTAAAATTTCTTTGATTTTTGGTGAATTATCCATTTCAATTAATTTTAATAAATTTAACTCAATAAATATTTTTGGATTATTGACAATCTTAAAATTCACTTCCATTTTTGATATTTGATCTGATATTTTTAATAAATCTAAATATTCCCATTTTTTAGAATTTTCGAAATAACGTTCTTTCATTTCTTCTGGAAAACTTAAAATTTGCTTATAATTCTCTAATTTTGAACATAATAAATTAAGAATATGTTTGTTTAAACCAGATAGCAATTCATTTAATTTGAAACCTTTATTGAACACGTCATTAAGAATTAATAATATATTGTCTTTATTTTTCAAATGGAGGGAATCTGTAATATTAAAAAAAAGGTCAGTAGGAATCACACCTAACATTTTAATTGCTAACTCATTTGTAATTTCACCATCAGAAAAAGCAATTAATTGGTCAAAAATACTAAGGCAATCTCTCATACTACCATCTGCTAAATTTGCAATGATAGAATATACTGATTTTTCAACTTTTACCTTTTCTAACAATGAAATATTTTCTAAACTTTTTTCAATATCATTTATTCCGACTCTATTAAAATCATATCTTTGACATCTAGAAATAATAGTTTGAAGAATTTTATTTGGTTCAGTTGTAGCAAAAATAAATTTGACATGTTGTGGAGGTTCTTCTAATGTTTTTAACAAAGCATTAAAAGCAATTTGAGTTAACATGTGAATCTCATCAATTATTATAATTTTAAAATTAGAATTTATTGGAGGATATTTAACAACCTCTCTAAGATTTCTAATTTCATCTACACCTCTATTTGATGCTCCATCTATTTCCAAAACATCTAAATTTGAACCATTTGTAATCTCTTTACAATTAACACATTCATTACAAGGTTCACCAGATTGATTATTTTTACAATTAAAGGATTTTGCTAGTATTCTTGCAGTTGATGTTTTCCCCACACCTCTTGGACCTGAAAATAGATATGCATGTGACAATCTACCTTTTTTGAAAGCATTTATAAGAGTTTTTGTAATATGTTCTTGCCCAACTACTTCTTTAAAAGTACTAGGTCTATATTTTCTAGCTAAAACTAAATAAGACAAAAATTGAACTCCATTTGATAAAAGTATATATTAATTTACACCTATTAATTAACACTTGGTACATACATACTTAAAAAAATTATGATTATTTGGAACGATAAAGATTCAGAGTTTTATGTTGAAAAATATGGAAATCATTTTTCAATGAAAATATTTTTACAATTGATATCATATAAAAAATTTGATTCGATTTTAGATATCGGTTGCGGCGGAGGTCAATTAGCAAATAATATTAATAACAATAGTAATATTGGAAAGATTTATGGATTAGACCCATCTGTCAAAATGATTGAAATATCTAATAAAGATGTTAAAGGTTCAAATATTGAATTTTTAAAAGGATATGTTGAAAATCTAGAATTTAAAAATGATTCTTTTAATATAGTTTTGGTATTGAATTCTATATTTCATTGGGATAATATAAATAAAGGTTTGGAAGAAATTTTTAGAGTAATGAAGAAAAATTCAATTATTTACATTGGTGAAGAAAGATTAAAGGATGGTTACCTTCATGGTAATGAAGAAATAAAAAATGATTTGGATCTAAAAAAAATTTTAATCCAAAAAGGTTTTAAAAATATTGTTTCAAAAAATTATTTTTTTAAAGATGAGGGTTTTTATTTTTTTTCAGGGAAAAAAGAAGTGTAGATTATTTTTTACGTTTAAATATTGATCTTTTTCTTTTCTTAGGTTTTTCATTATCTGATTCAACATTATTATTTACCTTTGCCTTCTTGTCTTCAAGTTTTTTTTCCCATTCGCTCATTTCTGACATCGCATTAGATAATGGATCATTAAAAATACTTACCTCTGAAGATTTATTAATTTCTTTTTTATCGAAAATATTCTCCATCATTTTATTTCTTTTGACAGAATTTGATTTTAATTGTTCTATCAAAGCAAATAACTCATCATTGAAAACAGTAACAGTATTGTGAAGTCTTAACATAAGTTCATCTAAAAATGCTTCTCCATATCCAGGTGCTACAGAGTCGGTTAACTCTTCAATTTTTGCCAATAAATATTTTTTTTGAGCATTATTATCTTCGGTTTTTTTCTCAGCCATAACTTCCTTTAGTGTAGTACATAATATAAAAACATCATTTTGTTTTTACTAATTCTTCAGGAGAAAAAACAATTCTTTCTTTAGGTGAAGTTAAATGTAAAATTGCTTCATAGATTTCATTTGTAAAAAACAAACTAAATGTCATTCCAACAAACCTATTATGCCAAACCATATCATCATTGGGAGATCTTTGATTATTCCATACTTGAGAAACTAATAAACCAAAAGCAATTGAACTCAAAAAAGAGATTTGTTTTTTAATAACATTATTATTTTCTGATAGCAATCTAAAATCAAGATAATCAATATTCTGTACATCAAAACTAAATTGTGATCTGAAGGACTGTATGTTTAAATATTCTTTTTCATATCCAACATAAGTTCCATTAATCTTATTTCCATTTTTAATTTTTATTGTGCAAAATGTATTTTTGGGAATTTCATCTAGAATATTATAAACTTTTAAATAACTCATATAATCATATTCGATCTCTTTTTGTTTTTCAGTTATTTGAGGTTTACTATTGACTTTATATTTTAATCGTTCTAACTGTACCCAATTGAAATACCTTTTTTTTAAACGATATTTTGCATTTCTTATATAAACTATTTTTGCCATATATCTATTTTCTGATATTTTATAAATTTGTGCACTCTCAAAACCAATAATATCAGGAAACAAGTCCAAAATAGCATTTTCAGCCGCATCAATTGATGTGCCAACTTTTCTTGATAAAACAATTATATCATTAGAAGTTTGGGATAAAAGAAAACAAGAAAGAAAAATGTATATTAAAATTTTTTTCAATTAAAATACTGTTAATAACCAATAAATACTGAAAATACCAAAAAAGAAAGCTAGGATTATTAGGAAAAAAGCAGCTTTACTGAAACCTTTTTTTCCAGAATCAAATTTTAATATAGTTTTCATAATAAATCATCAAAAATTAAAGACTGTTTCTATTGTCGTTTGTTCAACAGGCTCAAGTCCAGTACCCAAGTCCCTATAAAACTGTCTATAGTCCCACACCAAACTAACACCTGGAGCAACCTCATAACCAACTCTATAGCCTAGAACGGTATTAATTGATGGATTTTCAAAATCAAATGGGTTGATATCATTATTTCTTTGATAAAAAGCTCTCGCTTCACTTAACTTAGGTATATTTTCAGCATTAATGACCAACACAGAACTAAAACTTCTAAATTTAGTACTATCAGCAACCATATTTGCATAAGAAGCATTAAATGTTGCTAAATTAAGAAGATCAAAACCTATAGAACCGTAATAACCTGATGAATTAATTGAAGACGATGAATCTGAGAAAACTAACATATCTTTTGTAAAGACACTTGTATTATTGTTTGAGTAAACTGGTACAACTCTATTAAGGTCATAGGCTTGATCAAAAAATTGTGGGATGAAATAATTATTTTTAATTCTATATTCTAAACTAAAATTAATAAAACTAAATAAACTTGCACGCACACCAGGAACTGTTATGCCTGACCCCTTTCGCTCTATCCTATTGAATTGGTCTGTTGTAACTGATGGAAAATTAAGCGTATTATATTCAGAATATAAAATCAACGAAAATTGGTCAGAATTAACAATTGGATAACCTATATCCAAAGAAAAACCAGATGCTTTACTTTTATTTTCTTCAATACTAAATGGTGTAGGTCTCAAAAATAAAGAATCATCTAATTGGTCAAAAATATTATCACCATCAGCGTCAATATCCCATCGTGCTGAATCTAAATTGGCATGAGGGTCTGGAATACCATCCTTATCACTATCATTCCAAATATTCGATGAATCAGGAAAGTCATCAAAAATATCAGGGTAAGAATCACCATCTCTATCTTTTAACCCAGAGAATTGATTGCTGTCAGAAACATAATTAATACCTATCGTAATGGGAAGATTTTCAGAGACTTTATATGTTCCTCTTAAACCTAATAGTGTACCTCCCCTTGAAAAATCTTTTATATTTGACATAAAAATTTCAGTACCAAAAGAACCAAAATTATTTCCTCCATTAAAACCAACTCTTCTAATTGAAGGAAATTCCATCATATTTGAATATGAAGATATAAGACCACCGTAGCCAAGTGTAACATTTTCTAGAGATCCGATCTTTAACCAAAAAGGATCTGATTTTTCACCATACCTAATAAAAAGAAATTTATCAATTAGATCAGATGTTTCATCCCATTCATCTTTTCTGATATTACCATCTTGATCAACATAAAATACTAGGTCAAGACCAATGCCTAATTTTCCAAAATTCAATTCTGGTCTAAAAGCAAGTTGATTATAAATTTGACCGTCAATTGTTACGGAACCAACACCCAATCCCATATCAAATGGTTTGGGTGTATCAGATGGTAATTCATCAACAGGCTCTTCTTCTATGATCTCATCTTCAATTTCTTCTTCAATCTCATCTTCAACAGGTGATTCAGATTCAATAGCGTCTTCTAATTGTTCAATAGGATCTTCTTCAAATAAAGATTCTGTAGGTTCTTCTATTACTTCTTCTGGAGTTTCTTCTTCAATAGTTTCAGTTTCTTCATTTGAATCTTCAGTTTCTTGCTCTGGATCTTCAGGAAGTTCTTCTGGGTCTGCTGGAGATGTTAATACTTGACCAGATGCTGTAGAAAGAGTCATTTCTCCAGCACCAAGAGAAACTGATTGACCACTTATTTCATTAAATACTTCAACAACACCCTCTAATCCATAAAATTTGTCAAAACCCATTTGATTAATAACAGACCAAAATTCAGTACCTTTAACACTAGCTACAGAAACTGGTGTTTCAACTCTAAAATCTTTAGTCTTCTCTTTTTTTACATCGTGTAATATCTTACCAAATTCTATATCTATTGTACGAGTGTTTTTAGTATCCATAAATTGAAATTGTGTATTATCTCTAATTTTTAAAACACTTTTATCGTCGATGAATATAACCATACAGTAGCCATCTTTTCCAACATTCATAATATCTCCAGATGAAACAGCATAACCAAGTGAAACTGAAGAAAAAGTAGGGTCTGTAATTTTTTTTATTTTAACGTCACCACTTAATTTGGTGATTCTAGCGATAGTTTCCTGTGAGAATAAATAAGAAATATTAAAAAATATTGTAAATAAAAATAATACTCTAAATTTTGTAAATAATATATGCATTTTTCTTTGTTTAATTTAATTCAATTATTTCATAAAATACTAAAATATATGTAAAATTATAATGATTTATATCACAAGAATTAACTATGTGAATAGAAAAAATAATGAATTAAATTAGAAGCTGAAAAAAATGAAAAACATAAATGAGTGATTTTTTTGAAAAATTAAAAAAAGAAGAGCCATATACTGAATACACTTTGGATATGTTCTCAAGAAGTGCTGGAAAAGAAGCATCAGAAATAAGCCAATTCAATAATTGGAGAAATATGGTTTCAGATGCTGACAAATACACATTTGAGGTTCCTCATCTTGGTGCTCAAAAACCAGAGATCTCAATTAAAAGAGAAAATGGTGACCAATATGATCTAATAAGCTTCTCCAGTTATAATTATCTAGGTTATTCTTATCATCCTGATGTTATACAAGCTGGAAAGGATGCACTTGATAAATATGGACTAGGTGCGACTGGATCTCCATTATTGAATGGAACCTTTCAAGTTCACAAAGAACTAGAGCAAAGTATAGTAGATTTTTATGGTCTAGATGGATATGGAGCAACATTGTTTTCATCTGGCTATGGAGTCAGTCTTGGAGTTATTTCAGCTTTTATTCACAAGAATGATCATGTTATTTGTGATAGATCTTCACATGCTTGTATTTTTGATGGTGCAATCTTATCTCAGGGGAAGATCTCATTATTCAAACATAATGATGCAGAACATTTAGAAAAGGTCATCCAAAGAATCGATCATAAAAACTCAAGAATTCTTGTTTGTTGTGAAGGTGTTTATAGCACAGATGGAGATTACGGTAATTTAAAAGATATTGTAACTGTCGCTAAAAAATATGGTGCTGCAGTTCTCGTTGATGAAGCTCATTCATTGCTACTTGCTGGTAAAAATGGTAAAGGCGTGTGTGAACACTATGATGTAATTGAAGATGTGGATATGATAGTTGCTACATTCAGCAAGTCTTTTGGTGGTGTTGGTGGATGTTTGTATGCAAAAAAAGAATTAACCAATTATATGAATTATTACGCTAGATCCAGAATGTTTTCCTGTGCATTGGACCCTGCAGTAACTGGTGGTCTAGTAAAAGCAGTTGAACTTGCTGGAAGCAAAGATGGTGATGAAAAAAGAAAAAGGATTATTAAAAATTCAAACTATCTTCGTTCATTGTTAGAAGATCAAGTAGATATTGGAACATCAACTACGTGGATAGTACCCATTATTTATGGAGATGAAAGATTAACTTTACCTGTTAGTGATTACTTGCAAAAAGAAGGTATCGATATATCCTTAATGACCTTCCCTGCTGTTTCTAAAAATAGATCAAGAATTAGAGCCTTTGTAACATCTGAACATACTAAAGAACAACTCGATAAAGGTGCAGAGGTAATTTTAAAAGCAGCTAAAAAATATAATTTTTTAAAGGATTCATAATGAAACATACTCCAAGTGATGATCTTTTGGTTTGGGAATTTGATTTTGCTTTAACCACTTTTTTTGAAGTAGAAACATCACAGATTGAAAAATACATACCAAAACAATTAAGTCCTATGGAGGTATCTCCTGGTTTAGGACTTATCAATGTAACAGGTTTTAATTTTCCAGCTGGAGGATTAGGACATCTTCCTGAATTTCAAGAATTGATCTGTAGTATTATCGTTTCTCCTGACCTTTCAAGGGGTGTACCAAAGTTTGCTATGCATGTTATCTCTCTTGCAAGCACATCACAAGAACATCTCGATCATAGTTCTGAATATTACAAACTTCCTATTCACGGTCTTTTAACGGATGCTAAAATTGATAGAGATAAAGTAGCGATCGATTACTCTGATAATGATGGTCAAATTCTTCAGATGTCAAATTGTTCTCCTAAATTGAACTATAGAAATGATGAGAGATATTTTCAAGCCTATGCAATGGATGGTGATGATCTAACCATTGCTAATTGTTATATTGAATCCCCTCTTTTTGAACATCAAGTAGTTGGAAATGCTGGTAGTCTTAATGTCCATCCCTTTCTAAAAAATATTGATTTTGATGTAGAACCTACACCTTATCTTCAAATGATCAGTCCTCCTGGACAAAAAGGTAAACAATTTTATTATAGACCAGAAAAATTTTAATTATCCATTTAATTTTTAGAAATTCTTTTTATTGGATATATCACTTTTCATTTCTGTTGCTTTCCTCCATTTCATAGCTGTTATTTCTCCTGGCCCTGATTTCTTTTTTATACTAAATAAATCTTTTACATCTAATTTCAGACAAAGCCTTTTATCGTCCCTCGGAATTGGTTCTGGAATAATTCTTCATTGCTTGGGAAGTATCCTCATTATAACATTCTTTGAAAGCTACTTATCCAACACCTATTTAATATTAGGTACATTAGGAGGCTTATATTTTATTTATATAGGATATTCTGGTATGAGAAATAAAAGTAGTAATAATATTGAAAATAAAAATAACAATAATATAAAAACCTCGCTAAATCACTTTTTAGATGGTTTTTATGTTAATATATCAAATGTGAAAGCATTTATATTTTTTGTTTCCATATTTTCAGGAATGATGATCGGATCAGAACTTCCATTTAAATTCATGATTTCCTTATACCTTTCTTTAGCCACCACATTATGGTTCTCTTTTATATCATTCAATTTAAATGTGAGTAAAAAATATTTATTAAATGAAAGAATACAAAATATCATAAGAAAAGTATCTTCCTTATTAATGATATTGATAGGAATATCAATATTGTATCAAATATGGAATGATATTATATAATTTTTAATGTTATAATTTATCAAGTGGGTCATAGATCATCATCAGTGGAAGAAATAAATGAAATAAGGTATCCTTTTTAGAATCCAATAAATAAAAATTTCCTCCAACGCTTGGAGGTTCTCCCTGTCCACCAGAAAATTTCAATGAATTAGATAAAATACTCCCTTGCTGAAAATTTTCAGAAGATATCCATAGTCCATTCACCAATTGAGGAAATGGGTTATAATAAAATTCAAGATCTAAATTGATGTGTTTATTATTCGAATGAACTATTTTTAAGTCGACCTTTGTTCGGTCATCTACCCTCTTACCATCAATCTTAAGATCATTTATAATGACCTCTTCATTTTTATCATTAATAAAATGGTAAAGGGAAGGTTTATTATTGGAACATGAAAAAAATAGAAAAAATAATATAAACGGTAAAATTTTATTGAATTTCATAAAGAATTTAAAAGTGAAACTGTTATCAATTAT
>CENX01027763.1_pt1 | contig 13753 bp, 15 predicted proteins | sample 361321 | NCBI WGS metagenome assembly CENX01 (sample SAMEA2619678, study PRJEB7988) | marine metagenome | isolation source: saline water (ENVO:00002010), including | reverse complement strand
AATTATTTTTTTACTCATCTTAGTTGAAAGGTATCCACTAGTAAGTGAACCAAATATATTAAATAAACCTATTAGAGATAAAATTGCAGCTGCAGTCCAACTTTCTAGTCCTCGATCAATTACGTATGTAGGAACGTGAGTTCCTACAAGAGTTATATGAAAACCACATACAAAAAAACCTGAGACTAAAAGTACATAACTTTTAGTCCCAAAAGCCTCTTTAATAGCATCTAAAGTGCTTTGGCTATTAGGTTCCTCAATAGTTTGCTCTAAAGAGGGAGACCTCACAAAAAACGAAATCGCAAAACCAATTGTTAAAGCTATCATGAAAGCTATCAAAGTTATTTGCCAACCATTTTCTGATAACGAATACTCTGTTAATATAGGAGACAGAAAATAGCCAAAAGAACCAACCGCAGTAACAATACTCATTGCAATAGTTCTGTTTGAAAGTGGAAAATGTTTCCCGACGACTGACATGGGAATGCTTATGGCTGTACCACCTAAACCAATACCTACCAAAATACCTAGATCAATTTGAAAAAAAATTCCTGTATTGGGACCAGCGTAGAGAAAATAAACACCTGCTATAAAAAATATAAATGCTAAAGAAATTGCTTTATGCCCACCATATTTATCAGCTATTGCACCAAATATAGGTCCTGTTAATCCCCACATCAACATTTGAAGTCCTATAGATAAGCCTGATTGTGTTAATGAGATTCCTAAATCTTCTCTAAAATCCATAAAAAACATTCCAAAAGTTTGTCTTACACCAAGAGAAATGAGAACAACTAGGCTAGCTGCAATTAATGTAATTAAGGCTGTTTTATTTCTGATGAAAGTTTCTGAACTCATTGATTTTTATTTTATATGTTTAAGTGCTTGTTTCATATCCGCGATAAGGTCGCTTGGATCCTCAAGTCCTATATGAAGTCTAACCAAATGTTCGTCTTTATCTAAATTAATATATTTTCTTTTTCCTGTTTCTCTTATCTCTTGATGCAAAACTAGACTTTCAAAGCCACCCCAGCTATAACCATATCCAAATAATTTTAGTGAATTAACAAATCTCCTAATTGAATTCACATTCTTTGATTTAATTTTGAGTCCCATTAATCCTGAAGCACCAGAGTAATATTTTTTCCACATTCTAAAATTAATTGAATTTTTTTTGTATGGATAAAGAAGTTTAATTTTTTTATTTCTTGATAAAAAAGCTGCAACTTTTCTTGCATTTTGTTGATGTCTATCTAACCTAACATCTAAAGTTCTTAAACCTCTTGTAATTAAGTATGCATCATCAGGACTTAACCTCAACCCTAATATTTTTTCGGCAGCTTTTACTTTGAAAAAAACCTTTTTATTAACTGCTAGACTTCCTCCCATTACATCAGAATGGCCCGAATAATACTTTGTTGCAGACACAATAGACATGTCAAAACCAAGTTTAATTGGTTTTAAATAGTATGGCGTACCCCAAGTATTATCTATGGCCGTAAAGATCTTATTTTTTTTGGCGATAGTTAAAATTTTTTTAAGATCTTGGAATTCAAAAGTATTACTTCCTGGGTTTTCAACAAAAATTAATTTAGTTTTATTATTTATACTGTTTTGTAAAGTTTTCAGATCGTGTGGGTTATAAAAAATAGTTTTTATTTTAAATTCTTTTAAGTAGTTTTCAGTTAAGTTTCTTGTGGGACTATAAATAGGATCAGCAATTATAATTTCATCTCCAGGCCTTACAACACTGAAGATAGATAAAAAAACAGATCCAAAACCAGTTGGTGTCGTAAAAACATGGTAACTCTCTTCTAATTTAGTTAAAATTTTTTGTAAAATATAAGTGGTCGAAGTTCCTTGTCTTCCATAATCATAATAACCGCCAGTAGGGTTTTTTTTTTCTTTATTTTGTGTCTTCCTCAGATGCTTCATTGATTTGAAAATAATTGTTGAGGCTCTAACTACGGGTGGATTTACTGACTGATTATGAAAGTCTTTAGCTGTATGTTTTAGAAAGGTTTTAAAAGACTTAGGCATAAAAAATTTGATAACTTTTAAGGACAATGCTATATCCAGCATGTAATTTCAATTAAATTATAATAGAGGATAAAAATGGGTTACCCAAAAAAGCACAGAGGCCGAAGGAAAATGGGCTCAAAAAAAAGAAGAGCAAGAAAAAAAAATAAAAAAAAATAATTTTTTAATGGAAGTAATCAATAAAACAAAGTCCATAAGCATATGGATATTTATTGTGCCATTTGTTGCTGTAAATACCTGTTTGATATTAATAACTCAATTTCAAAGTTTATTTCCTAATCAAGAAGATATTATTCATAATACTATACCATATTTTGATGGAGGAGCTTCTATAAGTAGAACTGCAAGACCTTACCCATCATGGCTTGTCTTTAAACCTGCTATGTTTTTGACATCCTATCTATTAGTGAGATATTGGATTTTTAATAAAGAAATAATAAATCTATTTAATAAAAATAACAAAAATATAAAAAAAATTATCTTTTTTGGAATTGGTTCAGCTATTGCATTAACGATCCACTCAATTTTTTTAGGCATCAAATTTGACAACGATTTATATAAACTTTTTAGAAGAGTAATAATGTTGGTATTTATAATCTTTGAAATTACTGCTCAAGCTTATTTAGTTGCTACATTTCTCTCATTAAAAGAAAAATTATCAAATTATATAAATTTAAAAATCTTGAAATTAAAATTTTTATTAGTGTCGTTACTTATCATAATTGCTGTAGTGAGTATTCCTATTATAAGTTTACCTGGAGATTCTTTTTTAGGGTTTAACCTTAAATTTTTTAAACACGCTCTTGAATGGGACTATTTTATTGGAGTTATAACGTTTTATTTACTCACTTTTTTTATGTGGAAAAAAACTAATTAATTAATCCCGCATCGTCTAGTAACAAAAAAGACTGTAAATATTTAGAGTATTTTTTACTTCTTAAATTTAAATTGTAATTATGAAACAAATTTCTGAAATTTTTTTCACTTATCGGCGAAAATTTGAACTCCAAAATTGTCTCATTAAGATTTAGGTTGCGATTTAAATCATTAATTGGACTCGCAATTATATTGCTATCTATTGTTGCTCTTATTTTTTTATCATTTGAAATCCAGTATGTTCTTAAATAACTTGTTTTAAGAATAAACTTAAAATTATAGTTTTTATTGAATTTTTTAAGACTTAAAAAGTATGATCTAAGATTTTCTATAAAGGTTAAACTTTTATCAAATTTTAAAATTTTACGAAATTTTTTTTTCACAAGAAAATTTTGTTTATTTTTTTCTTCGAGATAAATATTTGTATAATCATCATTATACCATCTAAATCTTATTTTTTTTCTTTTACTTACACCATTAATATTATCTTTTACAAAATTATAGTTAATAGTATCTAAATAAATTGAGCTTACTTTCCTTGGTGCGAATAATCTTTTAAATCCACTTCCTAATAAAATTTTTTGAACAAAATCTTCTTCATATTTTCCTAATACAAATTTTTTTTCAATTCGCTCGTTGTTCATTTAATAAAATAATTCATTAAAACTTTGTTATCAATTCTTTTTCTTAAAGGTTCTTTGATATTAAGTAGCAAAATATTATATTCATTATTATTTATCATTATTGTTGCAAATTATTAATGTAAAACATAAAACTTTTGTGTGATTTTTTAATTATAATTTCCGTCTCATCTTTATTTAAAATTTGATCATAATAAACTTTGTTCTTTCCTTTGTAATTTAAAAACCATAATTTTATAATTTCAATTACTCCAGCATAATTATTATTTAAATCATCAAAATCTTGAATATTTTTAAAAATTGAATTATTTTTTTTTATTGCAATAATTTTTAAATCATTATCTCCTGAGTCAATAAAATTTATTGAACCAAGAATATTTATCTCAATAACGGAACCTCTTTTAATTTTTTCACCTAGTACAACGACGTCAAGTGGGTCTCCATCACCACCATCTTCCACAGTAAGGATTGTTTGTGGAATTATTCCATAATTAAATGGATAGCTTAAATAATTTATTTTTCTTGGTATTTCTTGATCAATTTTTTCTACTTTTATTTTTCCATTTTTTTTAATTACTTCCCACTTATCATTTTCCCCAGACTCTATCTCAATCACTGACTGATAAAATCCATTACTATTTTTTATAGGTATATCTTTAAAATAATTCACTTTATTGTCAGCAAATGAATTTGTACTCAAATTAATACAAAATAAAAAAATAAAAAATTTTATCATTTAATATAATAGTTCATTTATTCGACTATTTTCTAATTCTGTAATTTTATAGTTGTCATTTGATAGAAAAACATTTTTTTTACCTAAAAAAACTTTTAACACTTTATTATTTTTGGTATTTAAAATAGTTATTTCAGAATTTTCATATGCTCTTTTTTTTTTAAAAATTGCTATATCTATTTCATTACCACTCATATTATTATGAGAGGTATGTAATTTAGACCCATCTTTAACAGCAATTGCGACTTTGTTATTTATAAATTCTGAATTATTTATATAACCATTAGAACTCTCACCAAAACTTAATCCTTTATCAAAAACATTTTTGGTCATTAATTTTGTACCTTTGATCAAGCCTCCAGAAATATCGAGGCAATCATTATTTATTTCATTACAATAAATATTAGAAAAATTCACTTCTCCAAAATCTATATCTATAGCGTCGGCCTTGATTTTATTCATCTTTAAATTATTTATAATTGATTTTGATGAAATAATATTAATCGCATCCTCACTATTAGAATTTTGAATTTTTGTGTTTTCTATGTTAACTTTTGAATTAATTATATTTATACCACCATATAAAATATAATTTTTATTTTTTGGATAAGATAAATTATCGAATATTACGTTATTAAACTTATAGACATTGTTATTTAATATTAATGATCCTGATTTATTTTCACTGTAAATTTTAATAGGATTTAAACTTGTTCCTTTAAAATCAATTTCTCCTTCTGAAATAAAAACATAATCATCTAAAAATTTAATTTTAACTCCCTCTTCTACTACTAATTTAATATTTTTCGGAAGAAAAATGTTATTGTTTATTTCAAAATCCTTTTTGAGATAGTAAATATTTTCTTCAAATTTCAGATTATATTCTTTAATATTTTTTATATTTTTAAATAAGTTTAAATCTTCTTTATTAATATAAATATTTTTGAAAAGTGAAACAATTTTTTCTCCAACATAATATTTACAATTTTCATCATAAGTTAGAGTTTGATTTTTCATAACATATAATTCAAGATTTTGACTTTGACCACATTTTATTGTTATTTTCTTAAAAAAAAATTTATTCACATCTTCAAAAAAAATTTGATCTTTATTTAAAGAAAATTTTAAATTAGTTACACTGTGAATCTCTGTTAATCTATTTTTTATATACAAAGATCTTTCATCAAGAATATTTTTATTAAATTCAAATGGTGCTATTCCTTTGTAGTAACCTTTGTCACTTTTTGATATGTCGCTGTAAAATTGCTCGTTATAAAATTTTATTTTTTTTGAAAATTTTTCTTTAAAAAGGTCTACATTTTTTTTAGATGAAATTTCTTTTAAGTTTTCTAAATATAGCTCAATAAATTCTTTATTTAAATTACCATCACTTTTTTTCAGAAATCTCAAAAACCATTGTTTTTCCTCGCATAGATAACTACATTTTTTATTATCTGGGTCTAAATAATCTAAAATAATAAAATCATTTATATTTCCAAGTCCATAATGACCATCAAAGCCTATTGGTTCAAATTTTCCTGTAACAGGGTTATAATATAATTTTACACTTTTTGGAATAGCTCCATGCAAGGTGTTGGTAAAATCAATTATTGCAAAAAATTTTGCCCATTTTTTTAAATCGAATATTTGATCAATATTAATTTGATCACTTTTCAGATTATTCAATTTAGAAAATGCACTAGAAGTTAAATCGGGATAATTGCTAAGCCAAAAATTTTTTGAATATAAATCATATTCTACAAATGGAAATATTGTACCTCTTTTTTCTTCTAAGCCAAAAATTGGTCCATTTCTTTTTTTATTTCTCTCAATTAATTCTTTAGAAAAACCCTCTTCAACAGCATATATGCCTTGATTTGTATCATTCATATTGAGGTTTATAAAAAAATATTTTAAAGAAATTAAACCATTAAACTCTAAAAATTTATGAAACAAGTATTCGTAAGTATAATTTCTTGTAATTGGTTTTTGAATAGAAAATTCTTCCATACCCCACAATCTATCTATACCTCTTATATCTACTTTATAAGATGTTTGATTTTTGTCATACCAGTGTAAAACTCTGTCACCTTTTACTCTTAACTTAATATCATAGTTCTTTTTTTTTAAGCTAAGCTGTGCTCTAGAGAATGATTGAAATTCTTTTGAAATACCTTTTATTTTTTTTTCTCTCTGTAATTCAAGATTATAAAGATTTTTTTGATCAATTTTTATATTAACATTTTCAAGATCATTCTCGAAAAAAATATATTTTAAAGAAGAGACTTTTATTTTTGCATATTTATCAATTTGGTAAATACTAAAACCTAAATATTTATTAAATATAATTTTATCAATTTTCCCAACTAATACGGAAGGTTTAAACCTCTCATACATTCCGCTATTAAAATAGTGAAATAAAAGCAGAATCATTATTAGTAATGAAATTGTTCCTACAACTTGAATTAACCTATTTAAAAATTTTATTAATAAATTTATAAAAGGAAACTTATTTAATTTTTTTTTTATAATCACTTTATATTTTAAGTGTTTTATTCAAATGCTCCAGATTTTGAATATATTGATATATTAATATTTTCATCACTAATTTTTGATATTTTTTTTAGTAAAGTCTGTAAGTTAATTCCATCTAATTCAAACCAAAAAATATAATTACTCGTTTTGTTTTCAACATTTGCGGATTTTAATTTTAAATATTTAAAATCTTTTTTTAATTTGCCAATTACTTGATCAACATTTTTTTTGTTATTATCTAAGATATTAATACTTAGAATATTTGAATCTGAAGTATAATTTTCTTTATTATTTTTATTTTGGAAAAAATTTCTTATTAACAAAAATAAAATTATGATAAAGGTCGCAATTATCGATAATAAGAATTGATTGGCTCCATTTGATAAACCTATTGAAATTATAAAAAAAAGATAGACTAATTCTTCTGGTTCTTTAATGGCAGCCCTAAATCTAACAATAGATAATGCTCCAACCAGCCCTAAAGAGAGAGCAAGAGAAAATTTTATCACTGTAATTACCAAAGTAGTAATAATTGCTAAAGGTATAAAGGTATCAGAAAAATATTCTTTATCATTCAAAGCTCTTCCCACCTTGATATAAGTAAGTTTGACAATATAGGCTAAGATTAATGATACTAATATGGCAATAAAAAAATTTCCAAAGTCTATTTGAATATTTGAATTTAAAAAAAAATTTTCTAAGCTTTTATCTAATAATTGCTTATCCATAAAACAATAATAAACTAAACTTTATAATAGTCAAAGCAAGATCAATTAGTTATCCAGCCACCGCCCAAAACTCTGTAGCCCAACTCATCCTTATTATAAAAAACACATGCTTGCCCAGGAGAGATGCCATCCTCTGGAACTTTAAGTTTTATCTCAGCTTTATTTTTTGAACCAATATTTACATGGGCATCAAGAAGTTTTCCTGTCGACCTAACCTTTACAAAAATTTTTTTATCAAAAATCTCCCTAGAGGCCAAAAGATTTACATCTCTTAACTTTATCAAAGTTTTTCCGAGATTGCTTTTGGGTCCTACTATAATTTCATTTTTTTTTGAATTTATTTCAATTACATATAATGGTTCTTTATCGGAAACCTTAATTCCTTTTCTTTGACCAATTGTAAAATTAATAATTCCATCATGTACTCCAATGACATCACCGTTTAGATTTTTAATATTACCTCTCTTAAATGACTCGGGTTTATATTTTTTGATTACTGAAGCATAATCGCCATTAGGTACAAAACAAATATCTTGACTATCTGGCTTATCTGCAACATTCAAATCTAAATTTTTTGCAATTTTTCTTGTCTCATCTTTCTTTAAAGAGCCTAAGGGAAATCTCAAATAATTCAATTGATCTTTTGTAGTATTAAACAAAAAATAACTTTGATCCCTGTTTTCGTCAGTTGCTTTATACATACTGGTCTGATTTTTTTCAGTTATACTTTTCACATAATGACCTGTTACTAAAGCATCGGCTTTTAAATCTTTAGCAACCTGAAATAAATCCTTGAACTTTACTGTTTGATTACATTGAATGCATGGAACTGGAGTCTCACCTTTCAAATAACTATCAGCAAAATTATCTATAACACTCTGTTTAAACTTGTTTTGATAATATAAAATTTTATGATCAATTCCTAATTTATCTGCTACTCTTTTTGCGTCCATAATGTCTTGACCTGAACAACATTGTTTAGATTGTGCTACTTCTTTTCCATCATCATAAAGTTTTAAAGTTATACCAATTACTTGGAATCCTTCTTTTTTCATCATTCCTGCTACAGTAGATGAATCCACGCCGCCGGACATTGCAACAACTACTTTAGTTTCAGAGGGCTTCTTTTGAATTCCTAACGAGTTTAATTCATAATTCATTTGATGGTATTTATACTTATTTCTAATATAAGGTAAATTAAATGATTTATGATTTTGAACCAGGTGACAAAGTTTTTAGTCCTAAAAATAAAAACTGGGGTATTGGACAAGTACAATCAATAATAAAAGATAAAATTACAATTAATTTTCAAAATGTAGGAAAAAAGGTAATAAAAAAAGAAAATATTGAATTAAAAAAAATTAATGACAAAACTTAATATCAAAAAAATTGTTGAAAATTTAGTACAAACTTTTTTAGAGGCTGGAAAAATTTCTTTAGAACTTAGAAATAAAGGTCTAATCAAGAAAATTAAATCTGATAATACACCAGTTAGTAATGGTGATTTAGAAATTAACAAAATTTTGATTAATGAAATATCAAAATTAACTCCTGATATTCCTATAGTATCTGAGGAGAGTTCTGAAAACAAATCAATAAAAGATTTAAAAAATTTTTGGTTAATTGATCCTATTGATGGAACTTACGATTATATAAATGATTTAAACGAATTTACAATTAATGCAGGTTTGATTTTGGATAATAAACCAGCTGCAGGTTTAATATGTGCTCCAGCACTCAATAGAATGTTTTACTCTTTCGGAGATAATTCAGCTTTTGAACTAATAAATGATAAACCTATAAAGTTAGAATGTACAAAAAAATTTAATAGGAATAACATAAGATTTGTATCTTACTCTTATAATACAAAACCTGAAATACAAACAATTTATAACAAACTTAAGGTTAAAAAACATTTCCGAATGAAAAGTTCATTAAAATTTTGCGTAATTGCATGTGGTGAATACGATGGATACGTTGCAGAGCCAAGAGCATCCGAGTGGGATATAGCTGCGGGTCATGCAATATTAATACACGCCGGTGGGGTTGTAACTGATTTTGATGGAAATGAAATTCTTTATGGTAAAAGAAATTTTAAAAATCCAAGTTTAATTTTAAGAAATAAATACATCAAATGATAGATGAACAGCTAAGAATAATTTTAATCATTATCACATCTGTATCAATATTTGGATTATTAATTTTTGTTTTTGTAAGAAATTTTATCAAAAATAAAATTGATTTAATGGTAAAGAGAGAAAAGAAAAAAAAACTAGAGTAATTTAATAATTTTTAGATAATCGTCTTTTTTAATATCCATCACCTTTTTTGAAATTTCATATGTAAAACCATTTCTAGCCAGTAATGATATATCTTTTTTATAAAATAAAGCTCTATTATCCTCTACCCTTGCTGGACCAATTCTTTTTTTTTTACAAATCTTGATTGCCGAGAAAAAATCTTGATCTGAATTTTCTTCCTCTATTTTTTGAACTGTCTCATTTATATATTGAGAATTAATTCCTTTATTTATTAAATAACTTCTAATTTTATTAATCGAATTACCTCTTTGTATCATGCTTTTTGCCTTACTATTTGAATAAAATTTATCATTAATAAACTTACTTTTTTCTAAGTCTAACAAAACAACATCTATCAAATTGACAACATTTTCTTTTTTAAGATTATTTACAGATATCCTTAGATATTTTTTTAATAGATAAGTTTTTAACTGCTGCTTAGAAGGTGCGTACTTTTCCACATATTTGAATGCGAAATTTCTCATTTCTTCAACAGTTACTTCCAAAGTTTTTTTTTTATTTCTTATAGGAATCATATCTAGATTTAATATAATATATTTTAAAATGATCGAACAAATTTATAGCTATTTTACAATCGAAATGCTTTATTACTGGTTAAATTTAGGAGTACTGCCTTTTTGGTTATTATTAATTTTTTTTCCTAGCTCTCATTTGAGTAGATATTTTGTGACTTCAATTTTTCCTTTTTTCTTACTTAGTGGCACTTACATATTTATACTTTATAAGTCGTATTTAAATTCTTACGATTTTTTTGGAAACTTTACTCTTTATTTGGGTATAGATGAAATATCTAATTTGTTTACAGACAAAATTTTTCTAATGCTTTTTTGGTCTCATTTTATATCAATAAATCTCTTTACTGGAGGCTGGATTGTTAAGGACTCCCAAAAATATTCTATAAATAAAATATTGTTAATATTTCCTCTGATCACAACATATCTGATTGGACCATTAGGATTGTTAATTTATTGGGTTATAAAAATATTTCATTCCAAAAGTATTAGTTTATATGACTAAAAATATAGATTTTTATTTTGATTTTATTAGTCCGTATTCTTATTTAGCCTATAAAAAATTAAAAAGAATTAATAACACAAATCAGATAAAGGTGGAATACAAGCCTATATTATTAGGCGGTCTACATAAGCTAAGTGAAATAACCCCACCGGCATTTAATGAGCGTAAATTGAAAAATATGAAAAATGATTGTGAATTAGTTGCTATAAAGAATGATATTGAATTTGAATGGAATTCAAAATTCCCATTAAATTCTTTATACTTAATGCGAGGATATCTTGTAGTAGAAAAAAACTTAAAAAATAAATTTTTTGAGGTTTGTTTCGACGCTTACTGGAGAGATAATATGGATATATTGGATGAAAAAAATTTAGATCAAATCTTAACAACGATAGGTTTAGATAAGAATAGTTTTTTACAAAATATTGAGAATCAAGAAGTTAAGGACATGCTTAAAAAATTAACAAATGATGCTTTTGAAAAAGATATATTTGGTGCACCATCATTTGTGGTTAATAATAAAATTTTTTGGGGTCAAGATAGATTGGCTTACGCTTTAGATGAATATAATTCCTAAATAATTTTAAACTTACTCTCTTTTAATTCACCAAACCCGCCATCTATATGAGATACTTTCTTAAATCCCATATCTTTTAAGGACTTTGCAGCTAAAGCTGACCTAAGCCCACCTGCACAAAACAAAACCATTTCCTTATCAAGATCTAATTTACCATCTTTAAAATATGCGCTCTCTGGATCTAGCCAAAACTCTAACATACCTCTTGGGATATGTTTTGCTCCTTCAACTTGACCTTCTTTTTGTAGTTCTCTAACATCTCTAATATCAATTAAATTACACTTTTTTTCTTCAAAAATTTTATGAGCTTCATCTTTCGTGATGGTATTTATCTCCTTCAATGCCTCAGAAACTAGAGTTTGAGATGATTTAATTGTCATATGTTGTAAATATTTATATCATAAAAAGAAACAAATGAAAAAAATTTTCATTAAAATTTGCAAACTATTTGGTTTTGAAATCATTGATCAAAATAATTTTTTTTCACCATCACTTAATAAAGAATTAAATGAAGATCTCTCAATTATAAATGAAAAATCAATAATTTTACCACTTGGAGAAGTTAAAATTACAAGAAAAGTGAGTTCATTATTAATAATACTTAGAGTAAATACTGAAGTTGAGATTTGGGACCAAACAAAAAAAAGATTATTTGAACAACCAAAAGTAGAATATACTATTCGTTCTATAAAATCTTTGATTAATTCAATAAAATTTTGCGAAAATAAATATCCTGATTTAGAGATTAAAACAGTAATAATTCAAGATCATTCAACTAATAAAAATATAGATAAAGTTAAAAAACTAATTGAAGGAAAAAATATAGAGGTAATTTCTCTTAATCATGAAAAATTTGAAAAAAATATAAATAAACAAAAAACTAAAGAAACTTTTTCTAACCTAGCCAGTTTGTTACAGAGTTTTGAAACTGGAAGTAAACAAGGTAAAGATCTAATTTTTTTTGTGGAAGATGACTACCTCCATTCTGAAGAAATGTTAGAAGAAATGGTTTCAACTTACGAAAGAGTGGCTTCTCAGATTAATAAAGATATTTTTATATGTCCTTCTGATTATCCTTTTTTATATATGAATAATGAGAAAACCAATGTTTTGATAGGAAGTAAAAGACATTGGAGAACCGTAAATAAAACTCTTTGTACTTTTATGACTAGTAAAAATTTATTAAATAAATATTGGGAAAATTTTATAAAAACATGTGAAGATAGGCATGATCCTTTTGAAAAATATCTTAATAGAATATATGAGAAAGAAATATGTATTTCACCCTTAAAAAGCCTATCTTTACATTGTACTAATGTAAATTCAAGTTACGGCCTTTCTCCATTTATTGATTATAAAAAAATTTGGGAAGATAATAAATAAAAAAAAGCCCCTCGAGGAGAGGGGCTTTTCGTTAACTAACTAGAGAGAGAGTTAAAGTTTAAGAGGCTCTTCGATGAGTAATTTATTACACAGAGAGCGAAGAGCCCCTAAATTGCGCGCAATTAGTCTCTAATTGAGTAAGCTATAACTCCAGTTTCAGAAACGTCTGTCCCTTTCATTTCAGCTTCTTTACTCAATCTAATACCCATTGTCGCTTTCATAATTGCCCAAACTATTAGTGCTACCACGAAAACGAAAACGTTAATTGAAATTACTCCAAGTAACTGTGTTCCAAAGTTTGCACCTGAGTTAGTGGCAGGAACTATTAATGTTCCCCAAATTCCAGCGAATAAGTGTGCTGGTACTGCACCAACTACGTCGTCAATTTTAAGCGAAAATAACAACTTAGTTCCATAAACAACTATTGCACCTCCTACTCCACCAATTAAAATTGATGCGATAGGTGATGGCATTAAAGGTTCAGCTGTAATTGCAACTAAACCACCAATACATCCATTTAGCATTTGGATAACATCTGTCTTTCCAGATAATTTTGTTAAAGCGCCAGCGACCATAACACCACCTGCACCTGCTAATAAAGTGTTTATGAATATTTTTGATACCGCTATAGCATCAACCGCTGTTCCAATAGCTAATTGTGAACCACCATTAAATCCAAACCAACCTAACCATAGAATAAAAACTCCTAGTGTTACCAAAGGAATTGAAGACGCTGCGAAAGGTTTGATGGGTGCTGCTTCTCCTTTCTTTGTAAATCTGCCTAATCTAGGTCCAAGAAGGATTGCACCAGCAAGGGCTGCTGCGCCTCCTGTAGAGTGAACCAATGTTGAACCAGCAAAATCTGAGAATCCAGCAGCTGCTAACCAGCCACCACCCCA
>CENX01210215.1_pt1 | contig 13789 bp, 17 predicted proteins | sample 361321 | NCBI WGS metagenome assembly CENX01 (sample SAMEA2619678, study PRJEB7988) | marine metagenome | isolation source: saline water (ENVO:00002010), including | reverse complement strand
AGCAAATATACAAGTTTTTAATAATTTAAAATGACATGTTATTATATCCAACGTTTAGTTATGCTTTTGTAGTTTTTGAACTCTTGCCCAAACAATTTTTCCATAGCTTTTTCTTCTGGAATAATTTGAAACTTTGTAATAAATAATACGAATATAAAAACAAGGATTATGCCGCCATACAAATTAAATTTTAGTCCTATAGACAATAATATTAATACCATTCCTAGATACATCGGGTTTCTAGTATATTTAAAAATTCCAGTATTGACAAGTGATGATGTTTTTGTGAGATTTACCGGATTAATAGTAGTTTTATAATTTCTAAATAATAAAAAAGCCGAGCGGATTATAATAATGCCGAATAATAATAATAGAACACTAACCCAATCTAGGAAATGATTATTAGGGTGAGGAAAAAGGTTTTTAGATAAATAAATAGCTAAACCAAATAATAACGTTACAATTGGGGGTGGAATTTTGTTTTTCATAAATAGAATTTTATTTATTTTAAATATTGATTTTCATTAGTAAAATAGCTTTTGCTATTATACGTAATTAAAATTATTTAAAGTTTGATTTTTTATAAAATTTATATCGATATATATATAAAATAATTATACCTGTAATATTTGAAAACCAAATGTATGGTTTTGACCATGAGATACCATCAAATCGGATATCAAAAATTGGCCAAAGTATAGGAGTAGGGAAAAAATCAGCTGTATGAAATGGAAAATCTAACATTATATGTAAAGGCCAAGCCAGCATGGCAAACGCAATATCTTTTTTGATAAAAAAGTACACCAATACAATAAATACAAAAGCAATTATTAAACTATGAGTTATGTCATATAAGTAAAACACGTAGTCAGGGATTTCATCAATTTTTGGTTTCCCTGATTTAATATTATAAGGACTAAATATTAAACTAATAATGAAATATAAACCAAAAGAAAATAGATCAGGGAGGGCTCCAAAAAAGAGACTCCAGTATGGCCTGCCTCTATATCCAAAAACCCCTTTTCCCCATAAGGCATGACTTAATGTATCCATAATATAAACATAGATTTTTTATCTTTGTAGAGAGTTTTCATAAATACTATTTATGATTTTTTAGTCCGGGTTTATTCTAATTTCCATCCCTCAATATTATAAGTTGAATAGCTCGATGAATATCCCGGTGGTTGAGGTGTAACGATATTAAAAAAAGTAGTGTCAGTAATTACCCAACCAATATTTCCACCCAAACTCTCTGAGTAGACAAAACCACTGTCATTAAGATTATAAATAATAGGATCACATGCTTCACAATACTTAAAAATAAGTTCGTCTATATTTTTGCCGACCTGAATAGTACCCAAACTATCATTATAATTTGTTGTATACGTCACATTTGATATCCATTGAGAATTAAGTAGAGAATCATATACATAGTAGCCTGAATACGAAATGTCATTTCCTCTAAAGTTCCAATTACCAGCATAAATGTTATTAATATTACAATTATTTATACACTCATTAAGTGTTGTATATGGCCCATCTTCGGATGCAATACAACTATTGTTTATACACGAAAATTTTCCAATAAGATTATTATTATTGTTAACATCTTGCTCACAACTGAATAATAGCACGACATGAATAAGTAGTATGAATTGCCTCATAAATTTATTTCACAAGATATTTTTTTTCGACAGAACCATTATCATATAAGTATATTTGGAGCCCCATTTTATCACAGGATCCTCTTCCAAGGAAGTCTATCTTTCCGGTTAAATTTTTATGTATTATTTCAAATTCGGAGGATGATGTTATATTACAGTTAATTAAGCCCGAGGTATTATATTGTGAAACAAAATTCCATATTTCTAAAGACGCATTGATATCCATATTTCCAAAAGAACCTGGCCAGTCATGGTCTCCACCAATAACTTTTAGTTCTTGAATAGATGTGCAATTATCGCCATTTAACCAACTCTTTCTTTCTACAGTACTACCATCACTAAGAGAAGTGTTATCAACATTTGTTATAATAGGATTAAGGTCAGTATTATTATAGTTTGACCAGTAACTTGTAATGTCATCTACTGACATATATAGAGGCATATCACCATAAGATAAACCTTCGTAAGTAGAATGAGGATTTTGATCAACTGTACCCATTATAAGCATCATAGCAGTTGGACTAACTGGTGAGCATGAAGCCCAGTTATATATATCATTTCTGTAGTAGTCTGTTAGCATGCTACCTGAAACTGCAGCAAAAGCAGCAATCTTATCATTTAATCGACACCCAAGTTCATAAGAAAAAATAGCGCCTTCGGAATATCCACATGCATAAATGCGACTTTGGTCGATAGCATACTCGGCGTCTAGGGCTTCAATGACTGCTTCAATAAAAAATATGTCATCATGATCAGTCGGTGCCTTATGTATCCATGAGGTAGTCCCGCCTTCAGGATCTACAGCTCCTTGAGGGTATACTGCTATGAAATTTGCAGTATCAGCAATCGGTCTCATATCATTTGTATAGATAAAGTCTTGAGCATATCCAGACCCTCCATGAAAGCTAAACATAACTGGAAATTCAATTGATGCATTATAACTTTCAGGCAGGTATATTATATATTCTCTTTCTTGATTTTCAAAAAAAATTGTTTCTGTAATCAATTGTTGTCCAAAGTTTAAAAAAGGTATAATAAGAAGTAATAATAATTTTTTCATAATAGTTTAATTTAAGATAAATTTTTTTCATTCTATAAATATACTAGTTTTAGTGAGTTTGAATTTTTTTTGAGAAAATTACTTTGTTAGATGTAGAGTTTTTAAGGTGAGTTTTAAGTAATTTTTTTTCTTTTATTGAAAAGTCACTTTTCAAGTTATTTAAGAAAGATTTATATTCCTCTTGACCCATTTGCATAGAGCTAATTAAGTTAATTACATTATTAGTAAACATGTTGGGGTCTTTTGCCTTATTTAGTTCATAGATTTTACCACTGTAAGATTGTAAATAACTTGTGTCATTGTTAAAACAAATATTGCAGTGGAAGAAATAGGCCAGCACTTCTTTACAGCTCATATTGGTTTCATTAAATTGTGAAGTCATTTCTATTTCAGAAAATGTTGTAACAACCTCACGATTTTGGTTTTTTAAACCAGTATTTTGGTTAGGATTTGGGGAAATAAAATAATCATCAGAATCGCATTCTAAAATAAACTGGGAATTACAACCGTAAATTATTAACAAAACCAAAAAAATTCTCATCCTCAAATATATTGCTTTTTTTAAACTTGCGTATTTGTGGTTAATAACGAATGTTTAAATTAAAAGAAGGAAATATTAAAAATTCTTGATCTTTTAATAAATGGGTAATATTAACTCCAGTATTTAAAAAAAAATTTTTCCAAATTCTTTTTTCCAATCCAAGTGAGATGCACGCAGCATTAGAATCTCCAGACATACCATATATTTTTTGTAAAGAAGCCACGGAATATCCATCGACAAATGATTTAAGCAAGTATTTTTTATATCCAATCACAAAAGTGTTTAGTGCTATCATCGAACCGCAACCAATAAAAAAATCGTTTTGGTTGTCTTTAACTATTGATCTAGAATAACTAACAAAACTAAATCCGGCTTTATGATCAAATAATCCAATTGACATATAATTTTTTGGCTGGTTATAATTTTGACTAAAACAAAAAATTGGTAATAGAAACAAGAAAATTAGAAGTTGTTTCACAAAAAGTTTACTTTTTTAAAGTAATTATTGCACTGTAACCATATTGACCTAATTCAAAATTTTCTAATACCCATCCATCTTTGGAGTGTATATTTAATGCTTCCTCCATTTTGTTTGCTAGTGATATATTTGACCACCAATCATGAACACTGATTACTTTATATTTCACCATAGTTTGTTTATTTTAAAATATATTTTTTTTCAACTGAACCATCATTAAAGATATTTAATTGTAATTGGTCTCTACTATATTCTCTACCCAAAACATCTATAACTTTAATTAACTCTTTTTTTGAGACATTTGATTCTTCAATAAAAGAACTTTCAGAAACAGACATTTTACTAAAAAAATCCCAGATTTCTTCACTAATATTAACATCCATATTTCCCCATGCACCTGGCCAGTCATGTCCTCCTCCAATAACTTTATATAGCCAAACTTCATTATTTGAAATAGAGGAAGAGTAGATATAACTTTCTATTACACTTCCATCTCCGGTATCTAAATTTGGTAATTCAGTAAAACTTAAATCAGTCAAGTTATTTTGATTAATAAAAAAATCTATTGTTGATGGTATGCCTAAATATATCCCCCATCCATCATTGTTATTTGGGTCGCCGTCATATAAAGTTACATCATCATCTGTCCCATGAGTTTCAAACACAGGTACTGGGTTTTCAGAATTACAATTTTGATAGATATTTTCCATAATCATTCCTGCTACTGGAGCAATTGCCCTAAATGTTGAACTTGCTTGGCAAGCAAGCATATAGCTCATATCTCCACCATTGGACATTCCTGTTGAAAATGTATTAATCGTGCTTAATTGGTAGGTGTCTTGAAGATATTCTGCCAAAGCAACAATAAAACCAACATCATTTACAGTCGGGTTGTTTTGAAATTCGTATCCAACATTAAAAAAAGAATTATTGTATTGGTCAGTTGTTCCTTGTGGATAACATACAACAAATCCATTATCATTTGCAACTTCATTCATGCCAGAATAATCCATAATTCCCTGTGCACTTCCTGTGTAGCCATGAAGTACAAATACTAATGGCGCATTTTTAGCTACATTATTAGGTAGATGTAATAAATACTCTCTTTCCAATCCGTCAAAATTAAAGATCAGAGTCTCTATGCAGGAACCATCATCTATATTGGCATAGGGATTATAATTGATAGCATCTGAATTTGTGCAGCCAGGAAACTCCCATGAGCATTCTTTTTCATTTATTTCAAATGTAAAATAACCATCAAAGCCATTTTCTATAGTGATTTCTTCCAAGACATTAAATCCATCTACATATACAGATATATTTCCTCCTTCCCAACCATCTCCAAAACTATCATTTCCAATAATTATATAACAATCAGGTTCATTTACACAAATTTGTGTATAATTGGACTGATAATTACCGTTTCCTTGAAAAGAACTAATTGCATTACTTTGATTATTCCATCCCTGAAAACTGTAAAGGGACCAACTCATTTCGTCCGCCCAATCTCCTGTAATTGTTTCTATTTCTAGCACGTATTCCCCCTCTTTACAAGAATATTCACAGGAATCATTATTTATAAAAGCTGTTTCACTGTAATTATTTGCATTTACATCTGTACAGCCTAATCCACTATAGATACATTCAGAATCATTAATTTGAAATAAAGTATAACCCAAGGAACCATTTTCTAGTTCAATACTTAACGGTGATTTGCCAAAATCAACGTCAGAATTTACAGAACTTAAATCAACAAATCCTTCATTCCATCCATCACCGTAACTGTCATTTGCTTCAAAGGCATAGCATCCTATATTTAAACATATATTTTGGTTATACCATGTGTCATTATCATTTTCGGCTCCGTCATAAAAAAATACAATCTCTCCATCATTATTAATAATTGACCATGACATTTCTTCCGCCCATTCTCCACTATATGTTTCAAACGACACTTCAAATTCACCTCCATCGCACTGAGCGTATAAAAATGGGAAAACAAATGATAATAGTATTAATAATTTAAACTTTGTCATGATAATATATTTTGTTATGAGCTAAATATAAGGATTTTAGCACTTAGTCTTGTATTGTAACAGTGATAGTTCCAATCATGCCATTGTTTGCATGCCCTCCTACGGAACAATCATAATTATAAATACCGGGGACCTCGAATAAATGTTTATATATTTCGGCTCCCACAACAGATGTTGATGGAGAATTAAATGTTTCAGGGTTGTTAAAGGGCTCACTTGTTAAAGAATTCAATTCTCCATCAACATCATGTAGTCCACCATCGTTAATCCATCTGACTTCTTCCCCCTGATTAATAATTATATTGGTTGGGTCAAAGTAAAAATTACCTGCAAAGACTGTATGAGTTACTTTTGCATCAGATTCGTCTTCAGAGTTTGTTATATTTTAATCACAGCTTATTACAAGAGCAAGTATCATGAATGTTAAAAATGTTTTTCTCATTTTATCATTATTATTTTCTCAGCACTTCCATTTTTATATTTAATTATTGATGACTTATTTAAAGTTGTGTTTCGACCCAAGAAATCATAGGTACTTATTAATTTATGTTCTACTTCATCTTCTATAAGCTGAGAATTATTTTTGTAGTTAAAATAAAATGGCCATGAACACGCAATATTACTCTTTCCAGCAAAAAAACCTTCAACTAAATGTACTTGCCCATTTATTGGAAACATTAAGCTTGCTTGCTCTATTACTAAATATCTTAATTCACTCATTCCAGAGCCTAAACCATATACATTACTAGAAGTATTCAAGTTTTCTTGTGCGATTGTATCCCCTAGACTATTAGTAATCATTAAGCCACAATATCCAAACCAAAATTCATCACTAAAGTTCATATCTATACTGATTTGAAATATATTATTAATCTCATCATAGTTAACGGGATATATATATATAGAGTCACATAAATTTAATTGTGTAGATTCACAGTCTGGTATTCCTAGACCCGGCCCCAACGATGTGCCGGCTATTTCGTTTCCATTTTCATCAACGCACCAGCAATATCCAGTACTTGCCCAGCATTGTAATGGTGAATAAGAACCATCCTCTTGGCATTGAGGTATAAATTCTCCAATTAAACCTGAGGCATTTGCAACTGCATCTAGACACGGTGTTTGACCAAAAATAAAAAAAGGCAGTATACTAAGAAAGAAAAGACTCTTCATTGCTCAAAGATAAGTTTTTATAATATTGAATTAGATATTTATATTGACTTACTTAAATTTATTTGCTTTAATACATCCTAGAACATAACTATTAAATTTTGTAAATTGCAATATGAAAAAAATGGATGCTTCATATTTAGGCAAGAAAATTATTAAACTCAACAAAAAGATTCACCGCGCAGAAGAGCAAGGTGATGAAAATAAAGTATGGTGGCGAAAAATAAAGCTAGGAAAATTAAAAGAAAAACTAAATAATTTAATAAAATCTAAAAATTAGTTTTTCCAGCAATTAGCTTTATCAAACTATCAAATATATAATTTTAGTTTATAAATATTTTCTTCACTCTTTTAGACTATAAATTTCTTCTCACTTTTCTTTTTAAAATTTGTGTTAATTTTTTAGGAGCATCTACAAACCAACGTCCATGCCTATTAATCTTGACAAAAAAGTCTCCTCTTCCATTAGGATTTTCAAATCTTGCAATTAATCTGGTATTTTTAAAATGAAAACCAAAATCATTTCTGATATCTTTTTTCAATCTCCAATTATTATTTTTATAGTTATAAACAAAGTACATTTCTCTTTGATTTATCGAAGGTGCAAAAAAATCGTTTAACAATAGTCCGGCAATAAATCCACCAGCAAAATTTAAATTTTGATTATGTGATGCATGACTGTGGTTGTAGAAATGTTTATTGTGCTTTTGGCTAAAAACTTGTGATGAAAAGACAGTGGATAAAACAATTATTAATAAAATAGCTTTTTTCATAACATAAAATAATTAAAGGTTAATGATATTATTTTAACATCAAATGTTATGCCAAAGGTAAAACCTAGTTATATTAATCTAATTCTATTTATTTTAATTAGAGCAAATAAGTTATTGTATAGATTCCCTATTTACTTAATTCTAAATTAAAATTTTAAATATTTTTTAACGGATCCATCTTCATAAATTTCAAAAATGAAATAAGAGTCGTCGGTATCTTTACCTAGTAGATTAAAGGATTTTTTTACTGGATTTGTTATTAAGGACTCTTCAGTATTAGCAGCTAAATTACAGTCTAAAGACCATATAGCAATTTCATCTTTTTGAAAGCAATCCATTTGCCCACTCCAACTGCAATCAGCTTGATTTAATAAAACAAAATCAACATTCCATACTTGTATGCAATCTAAATCATTATCAGTACAGGTTAGCCCAATTAATTCTGTATTATTTGATACGTCTAATTCATTTAAGTTATTATTGTCACATTGTAAGTGGCTTAATTCTATACAATTAGAAATATTTAAATTATTTAGGTTATTATTAGAGCAGTTTAATGTATTTAATAGCGCATTATTCGTTAGACTAAGCTCATTTAAATTGTTGTTACTACAATCTAAAAAGGTTAATAGGCTGTTGCCGCTTAGATTCAGTTCTTCTAGATTGTTGCCTTCACAATTTAAATAATCAAGATATATAAAATCTTCGATTCCTGTTAGATCGTTAATCCCCTTGTTATCAATAGCTAGATTAGCTAGGGTACTAATAATAGCTGTAGGAACTGAGTCATCCAATATCGGATTTGGGTCAATATTGAAATTAATTAATGCTTGTTCAAAAGCATCATCAGGGACAAAGGTTTGTTGGCCAAAATTTAGCAGTGGAACAAGTATTAGAAAGAATAGTTTTCGCATAAGATAAATATAGGATTAATTTTTTTTATCAGGGATAAATTTTAACGAAAGAGAATTGACACAGTGGCGAGTGTTTTTGTCTGTATATTTTTCACCATAAAACACATGACCAAGATGTCCATTGCAGTTAGCACAGCAAATTTCAGTTCTTTGCATATTATAGCTATTGTCAACTTTTTTTATAATTGCATTTTCTATTTCATCATCAAAAGAAGGCCATCCACAATTAGAGTTGAATTTAGATGATGATTTATATAGTGGGGCTTCACATGCTCTACATATATAATATCCTTTTTTAAAAAAATTATTGTACTCTCCACTAAAAGGTGCTTCTGTTCCTCTGTCTACAATAATACTTCTTTCTTTATCATTTAGCTTATTAAAATAATCCATGTTAAAACTTTTATTTTGAGCGAATACAGATAAGGGAATAATAAAAAAAAACAAAAATTTTTTCATACTATATCCATTTTATTTCATTGTTAAATATAAATTAATTATTTATGGCAAGGACCATTTTGACATTTCCTCTGTTGTATTTTTGGTTATTTAGCGGGACTTCTTGAAAACCGTAATTATCATAAAGTTGCCTTGCAATTTTTAATGAATTATTTGAAATTAAAAATATTTTATTAGAGTTATTCGTTTTTGCAAATTTAATACATTGATTCAATAATATTTTTGACAATCCATTACCTCGGAACTCTTTTTTAATCGTCATTTTTGCAAGTTCGAATATATTATTTTTATGTGGAATCATTGCAGCTGTACCTATCACAGAGTTGTTTTTTAAAATAAAAAAAATTTCACCACCTAGCTCAATAATTGCCTTTTCAGGCGATAACAAGTCTTTTAAGTCTGCATCTTCTAAGTCCCAAGATTCTAGAATCCAATCTTTATTCAAAAGGTAAAATGCAGAGGCATATTCTTTTTTGTATCCCGATATTTCATATTTCATCAAAATATTTTTTTTAAACTTAATGATTTTTTTCTGATAGAATTTATAGTCTGATTAAATTGTTGATTTGCAATTTCTGGACTTTTAGCGGTTATAATTATTTCATATGATGCAATAAATTCATTGTCGGAAAAAAAGAGTTTTTTTTCTAATTTATTATCTACAACAACAGCTTTATAATTAGTAAAATTTGTTTGCAATCCATTGTGATTATGCGTAAGATATTCTAGGATTATATTCTTTTGTTTTATGGAAATTAGCGAATCGTTATTTTTAGTCTTTTGCGAGTATATATTTTTATTTAGGGCATTTAAAATTAGGTCTAGCCCATCTTTATGCTTTATTTCTTTTATAACATATTTGGTTTGATAGGATTCATCTTCACAGTAATAATATAATTTGCCCTCTTCGTAATATTTAAGCAATTTACATGGGCAGGAGATTAGAAAATGGCTTACCGTTCCAAATGTTTGTAAATTATCTCCTTGGCTTAAAGATAATATTGGGATAATTAAGGTCAAAAATACATGCTTCATAGGTTGTTACTGAAGTGAGTATTTAAATCCTAAAACAAACCATCTTTTAGGCATTATCGCTCCTAAAATATCGGCATATTCTTTATTAAAAATATTTATTAATTCAGCGCTATATGTTAAACGATTTCCTAGGGCATAATTTAAATTGACATTATGAACAAAATATGACTGACTTAAGGTTTGATCGATATTCAAGTCTGACTCATTGCCCCTAATCTTCATTTGACCATTTAAATTAAATTTCCATTTTTTCCAATCGAAAAAAACATTGTAATTAAATCGGTCACCAGAGTTGTTAGCAAGGTATTTTGACAAAGTGTTGGTATTATTTTCAAATAGACTTTGATTTTCTTCAGCTGCAAAAATTTTACAATAACCTAATGATCCGCTAATATTAAGTACTTTAAATTTTTTTAAATTAAACCACAATTCAGACTCCCAGCCCAATGTTTTTAGTTTGCTTATATTTTGAGCAAATAGATAATTTTCATTTTCTAGTAAATCAATATTTGTAGAGATTTGACTGGAATTCATTAGCACCCAGTCAATTAAATTAGAAGCATTTCTATAAAACAAGGTGTTTTTAATAGTGGCATTTTTATATTTTTTAATATCAATACCAATTTCCCAGTTTAGACTTGTTTCTGCTTTTAAATCTGGATTTCCGATATTACGTCCAGCCGAAAGAGTACCGTTATAGTTATTATTATAAAACCTTTCGGTAAAGTCTGCAGACCTTATAGTTCTTCCAAAACTTGTTCGAAGATTATAATTATCATGATTATAATTTACATCAAATTGTGGGCATAACTGTACACGGTAGCTTTTATTATAGTCTAATCTTAATGACGGGTTGATTGTTATTGCTTTAATTTTTTTCATAAAATTTACAAAGCTCCCAATGTAGTAGTCAGAGTGATTCCCTCTATCAATACTAGCAATTTTACGATTTTGAAGATTTACTCCGCTAACCACTCTGTAAGAGTCAGTTTTCTTTGTATAATTGATATTACTATTAGTTAGCTCAGTGTAATTTTGATAATAAGGGAATTCAGGATTAAAAATATACAAATCATCAACATTTTGATAAGAAGTCATTAAACTAAGTTTTCTGTTTTTATCAATTTTATAATTTATCTGGGCTTGTGTCCAACTTTTTCTAATTGTTTCGTTAGAAAGATCATAATTACTACGAGTATAATAATACTGTGAGTTAAAAAAACGTTTGGCATATGCTGATCTAAGTATTACATTTAATTTATTACTAAAAGCATATTTATGAGAAAGTGAAAATGTTTGGTTGTCAAAAAAACTAAATATATCCTTATAAAGTTCTTGTCCATCTGACTTAATTAAGTTAACTCCAAGAGTTGTATAAAACTTCTCATGTAGTTTTTTTGCAATAAATAAATTATCTCCTGTTAAGCCATTTGACCCAACTTTAGACTCTACAATAACCTCATTTTTACTTATTCCTTCTTTAAATAATTTTGTTACGATATTAATTACACCTCCAACAGCATCTGGGCCATAAATTGACGAGCCTCCTCCTCTTATAATTTCTATTTGATGAATTTCAAAAGGATTGATGGGTATATACATACTGAAATGTCCAGTAAGAGGATCATTGACTCTTGCTCCGTCTAAAAGAACAAGGGTTTGGTTGAATGTACTTCCTCTTAGTACTATATCAGACTGAGTACCAAAGCCACCTCTAGATTGTAATTCAATACTAGGAATTAGCTTTAATAATTCGTCGATAGAATTAAAACTATAATTTTCAATATCATTTGAATTTATGATAGTTATGTTTTTACCAGACTCTATATTATTTAAATCAATCATACTGCCATATATATTGACAGTTTTAAGGTTGGTGTTGCTTTGGTTTATTTCTTGTCCCAATATTAAAAAGGGAATAAAAAGAATAAGTAGTAAATTTTTCATAAATCAAATATAATTTTTTAAACTTAGTTACAGTGTCTTTTTTAAGTATATAATTTTCATTTGACTAAGAGTAGAATGTCTTTTTAAGAGAACTCTTATTGAAGCAAAAATTAACTGAATGAGCAATTAAATTAGAAAAGCAAACTATTTATAATTTACTCTATTTAATAATGTATTTTTTTTCTACAGTACCATTATTGTAGATTTCTATTTTGAATTTAGGCTGTATACTTTGTTTCCCTTGAAAGTCAAAAGTATATAGTAGTTTTTTCTTAAAAGACTCTTCGTTGATGATAGTATTTGTTGGTAGACATTCGCAGTTTTCGTCATATATCCCGATAGTTGATGCACTTTCACAGGGTTCACCAGGAAATATGCAGAATAAGTCATTATTTATTACATTAGAATTATAGTTACAAGCATCTCCATTTTCACAACCTATAATGCTGTCATCAAAAAACCAGTCAAATTTATTCGCACAATATACATTTGAACTGTTTCCAGAAGAAGGTGGTGCTAATTCAAGCTCAAAGACAATTTCATTCTGAGGGTTTACTTCTGTTATGACTGCACCTCTGTTAGTGATCGACAAATTACCAAAGTTGACCAATGTATTGCCATTTTCTAATCTTTGAACACTACTTATAGAAGGACTAAATAATGAGTCGGGGTGATAAAAGTCCCATGTTTTGGTGGCGGTCATTGCATTTAAATCTAATTGATATTCAACAGCTCTAGAAATGTTTTGACCCATAAAATCTGCACTATGATTACCATTATCAAACAGAAGGTATTTGTCGTCTCCTAAACTTTTAATACAATGTTGGTGTGTAAACGGGTAATCATTTACGAATTCAAATTGATTTTGTGATCCTCCCCATCTCCATATAACATCACCGGAATTACGGTGTATTTTGGTAATTTCATCAAGATTTCTCGAAGAAATCAAAAAGTGACCATCGTAATCAATATCAATTGCATTTGTATGAATAAAAGCAATTTGGTTAGCTGTTAAATCGCTATATATATTATCAGTTACGCTAAAATGATCCCAGCTTTCCCACTGAAATATTACTTCATGATCAGAGTTTAGCTCTTGAATAACAACGCCCTCGACAATTGCATCTGGGTTTCCTCCTGTGACTACCTCATCCATTGGAAATGGTTGAAGATCATAATAAAACAGAACATAATTGCCATTTGGAAGTGCTAAAAAATCATGATTATCGGCTATGTATCCATTTTGCCCATATACGGTATCAACTGTGTTAAATAAAGAATCTACAACATGCCAGCACATATTTTGTCTATCAAAATATGTTATATGATTATTTAAGTTTACCTTCCAATCCCAGCCCATCATTCCAAGGTTTTCAGAGAAGAGAATTTCCCCATCAACATTGATAATCATCACGGGTTTATTACTGCCCTGACCAACAGGCTTTATGAATAAATTCTTAGAGGATGCTTCTTCAGTTGTTGTTAATGTAAAACTAGGTTGTGATAGAGAGACAATAGGTATAAAGCTAAGTAGGAACATTATTTTTTTCATCTTATAAATATACAATTTTACTAAAAATGAAAAAATTTTAAATCTGTTAATAATGATTTTTTAATTTAATTCAGCCTGAATGTAGAAGGTAAACAACTATTAGCTATAATTAGATTTTGCACAAATCCATTTAATGAAACTAGCAAAAAGATTATCAGAC
>CENX01208599.1_pt1 | contig 13812 bp, 9 predicted proteins | sample 361321 | NCBI WGS metagenome assembly CENX01 (sample SAMEA2619678, study PRJEB7988) | marine metagenome | isolation source: saline water (ENVO:00002010), including | reverse complement strand
AATTTTTCATTTGCACCAAGAACAAGATCAACTCCAGAAATAGAAATAATTTTATTTGGTTGTAGCTGAGCATAACATCCTATTGCAACTATGAATGCATTATCATTTATTTTTTGGGCATTATTGACTAATTTCTTAAATTTTTTATCTGCATTATCTGTAACTGAACAAGTATTTATTACATATACATCGGCAAGTTTATCAAAAGCAACTTTTTGAAATTTATTAATATCAAGCCTCCTGGAAATAGTTGCAGTTTCGGAAAAATTAAGTTTACATCCCAAAGTGGCAAAGGCGATCCTTTTTTTCAAAGCAAGTTTTTTTAAAAATTTTATATTTTGCTTCCCATCAGTTTAAATATTTAAAAAATAGGTTTATTTCTTAAACTTGGAATACTTATTTTTGAATTTGTCAATTCTACCAGCAGTATCTACTAATTTTGACTTTCCTGTGTAATATGGGTGAGATGTTCTAGAAATCTCAAGTTTTACTAATGGATATTTAGTTCCATCAACCTCAATAGTCTCCTTTGATTCAGCAGTAGACTTGGTTATAAAAACATCGTCATTAGACATATCTTTAAAAGCAACTAACTTATAATTTTCAGGATGTATATTAGGCTTCATATTTATCTTTTAGGGTGCAAATTTAGTTTATTTTTGATAAAGGGCAAAAAATTGATAAATCTTAATTTATTATTTAAAAAAACTATATTTATTCAAAAAAAATGATAAAATCTAAACTACAAACTTCGACTTATGCATTAAATTTTGGTACACTAATAGGTATTGTAACCGTTGTTTTCAATCTAATGCTTTTCTTTCTTGACGCCCATTATCAAGGAGGGACACTAGCTTCAGTTATTCCACTTTTAATATCCGTAGGATTCATAATTTATGGAATATTTCAATTTAGAAAAGATAATAATGGATATGTTTCATTATCTGAAAGCCTTAAACTTGGTGTAGGGGCATCATTAATTGCAGGAATTATTGGAACTTTATATGGTTTATTATTAACTGAGTTCTTAGATCCTCAATTTATGGATAAAACATTTGAAATAGCAAAACAAAAAATGCTAGAAGCTAATTCAGAACTTTCAATTGAAGATGCAAATAACGCAATAGAAGTTTCTAAGAATTTTGCAACGATTCCTATAAGAATTGCTGGAGGATTGTTGGCCTCAGTATTTCTTGGGTTTTTTATTTCTTTAATTGGAGGGCTAGTATTAAAAAAGTCAAAACCTGAATAGCATCAATTTTTGTAAATTTGACAAAAATTTTGATTTTGGATTTATCAATTATCATTCCTCTTTATAACGAAAAAGAGTCTCTAATAGAATTAAATAATCGGATACATGCTAATTTCGAAAATACAAGATATACTTTTGAGGTAATATATGTAGACGATGGAAGTAGTGACGATTCATGGGAAACAATTTGTGATTTGACTAAACAATATGATAAAATAAAAGGTATATCATTTGCAAAAAATTATGGTAAATCTCAAGCACTAAATGCTGGTTTTAAATATGCAAAAGGGAATTTAATAGCTACATTAGATGCTGACTTACAAGATTCTCCTGATGAATTAGTCCCAATGATTGAAATGCTAAAAAAAGAAAAATTAGACATTGTATCAGGGTGGAAAAAAATAAGATATGATAATTTTTTTTTAAAAAATTTACCTTCAAAACTTTTTAATTACAGTGCAAGAGCTATTTCAGGTATTAAATTACATGATTTCAATTGTGGTATTAAAGTCTATAAAAAAAATGTAATTAAATCTATCAACGTAATTGGAGAAATGCACAGATATATTCCTTTTTTAGCTTCTCAAGCAGGGTTTAAAAAAATTTCTGAAAAGGAAGTTAAGCATCAAAAAAGAAAGTATGGAGTTACAAAGTTTGGATCTGAAAGATTTGTTAATGGTTTTCTTGACTTACTAACATTATGGTTTTTAAATAAATTTGGAAAACGCCCTATGCATTTTTTTGGACTACTTGGAACTTTAATGTTTTTTATTGGTCTGATTTTTACTATCTATCTGGGGATAGATAAAATATATTTAAACACTAATTCAAGATTAATTACTGATAGACCTCAGTTTTTCATTGCATTGACAACAATTATCATTGGAGTTCAATTCTTTATTTCTGGTTTTTTAGGGGAAATACTTTTAAGACAAAAAAGAAATAAAAATTATGTCATATCGAAATTTATACCAAGTGATTGATATTAATAAAAAAGCTCAAATTTGGTGTAAATCTCCATTTGATGCAGAAACCCAAAAGAATGTTAAAGAGTTATTTGATTTTCCCGATCTTCTGGAGGATGCTTTCTATAAGGATATCGAGTTTGGAACAGGTGGAATGAGAGGCATTATGGGTGTCGGTACAAATAGAATAAATAAGTATACGCTAGGAAAGGTCTCTCAAGGGCTTGCATTATATTTAAAAAATATATACAAAAAAAATAAAATAAAAGTTGTTATTGCGTATGATTGTCGAAATAATAACAAGTTATTTTCAGAAATAGTTTCAAACGTACTATCAGCAAACAATATTGAAGTTCTTTTATTTTCTTCATTAAGAACAACACCTCAACTTTCATTTTCAGTTAGATATTTAAAAGCAAGTTGTGGAATTGTTTTAACTGCTTCTCACAATCCACCCGAATATAATGGTTTTAAAGTTTATTGGAAAGATGGAGGTCAAATAATACCTCCCCAAGATAGGGAATTAATGATGATAATCAATTCGATTAAATTCGATCAAATTCTATTCAAGGGAAATACTAATTATGTAAAATATATCGATAAAAAAGTTGATGATGCATTTATTAGTACTTGTATCAAACTTGCGAAACAAGATGATTGTAAGTCGAGAGACATTAGGATAGTTTACACTCCTTTACATGGAACTTCAATAAAATCAATACCTCAAGTTTTAAAAAAAGCTGGCTATAGTTTTTTAACAATAATAAAAAGTCAATCTGAGCCAAATGGAAATTTTCCAACTGTTAAATCTCCAAACCCTGAAGAACCTGAAGCCCTTGAAATGGCAGTTGAAGAGGCTTATAAAATAGATGCAGACATTGTTATCGGAACAGACCCTGACTCTGATAGATTAGGTGTTTGCGTCAAAAATAAGAAAGGTAGATATGTAATTTTAAATGGTAATCAAATAATGTTGATTTTTTCTTATTTTTTATTAAGCAAAAAAAAAGAAAAAGGAATTTTGAAAAGCAATGATTACATAGCCTCAACAATAGTTTCATCTCCAGTAATGGAAAAAGTTGCACAAAATTTTGCAATTGAGTGTGTTTTAACTTTAACAGGTTTTAAATGGATTGGTAAAGAAATTGAAAACAGAAAAAAACAAAATTTTATATTTGGAGGTGAGGAGAGTCTTGGATACCTAATTGGAAGTGATATTAGAGACAAAGATGCAGTATCCTCTGCACTAGCTATTTGTGAGATTGCCTCAATTCTAAAGGATAAAGAACAAAGTTTATACGACTATATGATTGATTGTTATAAGATATTTAATCCACACAAAGAAAGATTACTTAGCTATAAAGTTGAGGGTATGAATGGTGAAAAACATATAAAGAAATTGATGAGTGGATTTAGAGATAATCCTCCAAAGGAAATCAATAATCAAAAAGTAGTGATGATCAATGATTACTTAAACTCCACAAGTAAATCAATTTTAAATAATGAAATTAAAAAAATTAAACTTCCGAAGTCTGACGTGATAATTTTTCAACTTATAGATAATAGTAAAATTTCCATCCGACCAAGTGGAACTGAACCCAAAATTAAGTTTTACTTTAGTGTAACTGTAGATAAATTAAAAAACAATGATTGGGAATTTACTGAAAACGAACTAGATAATAAAATTAACTCTATTATTTCAGATTTAAATTTATAAATGGATTACTTTAAAAAAATATTAAAATATGCAACTCCATATAAGGGGTTTGCACTATTGAATATTTTTTTTAATAGCTTATATGCACTTTTCAGTGCATTATCAATGGTTGCATTTATACCTCTACTTGAAGTTTTATTTCAAAATACCAAAAAGGTATTAATTAAACCAATTTACAACGAATCTACCTCGCTTAAAGTCTTCTTAGAGGATTGGCTAGGATACCATATAACTGCCCAAATGAGCAATAATGTAAGTGTAACTTTAATGTATGTTATTGCTTTAATTATTATACTTTTTTTACTCAAAAATTTATTTAACTATTTAGCTCTATATTTCATAACATTTCTTAGAAATGGTGTCTTAAAAGACATCAGAGATCGATTATACAGTAAGATTCTTAATTTACCAATAGGTTTTTTTACAGAAAAAAGAAAAGGTGACTTAATGGCTAGAATTTCATCAGATGTGCTTGAGGTTCAAGTATCCTTTTTATCCATTCTTGAACTATTGATTAGGGAACCGTTGACAATAATTTTTACATTACTCGTAATGTTTTCTATAAGTATGAAGCTTTCCTTTTTTATTTTGGTTTTCATACCAATTTCAGGAGTTTTTATCTCGTTGATTGGAAAAAAACTCAGAAGAGATTCAGATCAAATTCAAAAAGAACAAGGATATTTTTTATCAATTATTGATGAAACAATTAATGGTCAAAAAATCATTAAAACTTTTGGCGCTAGTAATTCATTTTTAAATAAATTTAAAAAGTCGACAAAAAGATTTTTTAATTTTTCAAATAAAGTTCTTCACAGAACCAATCTAGCCGCACCTAGCAGCGAATTTCTAGGAATTACAATAATAGGAGTTCTACTTTGGTTTGGTGGACAAATGGTTTTAATTGATCAAACAATTAACGGGAGTACTTTTTTAGTTTTTATAGGATTAGCATACAATATTCTTACACCTGCAAAAGCAATAAGTAAATCCATTTTTAGCATTAGAAAAGGTGATGCTGCAGCTGCAAGAATTATTGATATTCTTGAAGCAAAAAATCACTTAAAAGATAAGCCAGACGCTAAAGATAAATTATCCTTTGATTCAAAAATCAAATTTAAAAATATATCATTTTCATATGATAAAAAAACAGTTTTATCAAATTTTAATCTTACCATAAAAAAAGGACAGACAATAGCTTTAGTTGGACAATCTGGCAGCGGAAAAACCACAATTGCAAATCTTTTATCCAGATTCTATAATTATAATGAAGGTTCAATAAGTATAGACAAAATCCCCCTTCATGAAATCAAAAAAAAATCTCTACATAAATTGATAGGAATTGTTACTCAGGACTCTATATTATTTAATGATAGTATAAAAAATAATCTACTCATTGGAAAGGAAAATGCTACTGATTTAGAATTAATAAATGCTTCAAAGGCAGCAAATGCTCATAATTTTATCATGGAAATGAATGATAAATATGATAGTAATATAGGTGAAGGTGGAATGAAATTATCTGGAGGTCAAAAACAAAGAATTTCAATTGCCAGAGCAATTTTAAAAAATCCAGAAATTTTAATTCTTGACGAGGCTACATCTTCTTTAGATACAGAATCGGAAAAGTTAGTGCAAAAAGCTCTTGAAAATATAATGAAAGGTAGAACAGCAATTGTAATTGCTCATCGTCTTTCAACTATTCAACAGGCTGATGAAATTATTGTTATGCATGATGGTGAAATAATTGAAAAAGGGTCTCATTCCGAATTAATTTTAAAGAAGAAAGCATACTATAATTTAGTTCGTTTACAGGAAATTTAATTATAATAGCTAATCAATTATCCTAATGAAATGGCACAATAATCTACTATTTGGTGTTATTGAAGGTTTAGATGAAATCTTCTTAAAAAATAAATATGCAAATAAAGTTGTTAAAGATATAATCGATAAAAATAAAAAATGGGGATCACGTGATAGAAATTTAGTATCTGAAACAATTTTTGAATGCGTACGGTGGTACAGAAAATATATTTATTGTTCAGGTTTAGAGAAATTATCAAAACAAAAAGATTTGTGGAATCTTTTGGGAACATATATTATTATTGAAGAGCAAGTGCTTCCCAAAATAATTCAATTTTCAAAAATTAACGAAGAAAAAATAAAAAAAAGGTTATTTGAAATAAAAAATATAAGAAAGATCAATGAGTCAATACCTGATTGGTTGGATGAAATTGGAATTGAGAATTTTGGTGAGCAAACGTGGAATAAAGAGGTCAATGCATTCAATCAAAGAGCACCATTAGTTATTAGATGCAACACTTTAAAATCTAATGTTATTGAATTACAAAAAAAACTTCAAATTGAAAAAATAAATTCTCAATTAAATAAGAGCTATCCTAATGCACTCATAGTTAAAGAAAAAAATAAAATTACTCACCTAAAATCTTATAAACAAGGATATTTTGAAATACAAGATGCAAATTCCCAAAAGGTTGCATTGGCTTGTTCTATAAAGCCAGGCATGACAGTAATTGACGCATGTGCAGGAGCTGGAGGAAAAACAATGCATTTGGGTGAATTATTAAATAATAATGGTATAATTTTAGCATTTGATCCAGTTAAAAAAAAACTAAGAGAACTAGAAAAAAGAGCAATAAGAAATGGTATAAATATTATTAAGACCTTTAATACCTCTAAAATAGAATCTATTCTAGATTTCATAGGAAAAGCCGATAGAGTTCTTATTGATGCTCCATGCAGTGGGCTGGGAGTAATTAAAAGAAATCCAGATACTAAATTAAAAATGAATCCGACAATTTTAAAAAAAATGATTAATCTTCAAGAAGGTTTAATTAATTATTGGTCAAAATTTGTCAAGGATAATGGGGAACTAATATATGCCACATGCTCAATCTTAGATCAAGAAAATAAGAATCAGATAAAAAAATTTTTGAAACAAGAAAATGGAAAAAAATTTCTTCTTAAAGAAGAAAAAACTTACTTGTCCCATTTAACTGGTTTTGACGGGTTTTATATTGCTCAATTAAAAAAGTGTGAATAAATGGTGAATTATAATTTATATTATATGATCCTGTTAGAATTTTAAATAGGTAATTTTATAATTCAATATATGTCTCTATGATTCATTTTTTTGGTAAAAAAAATAAAATTATTTTTACCGTTGAAAGCACCTCAATCCTTGATAAAGAGAGTCTAAATAGATTAAGTTGGCTATTTGATTTTCCATACCTTGGAAATAATTCAATTAAAGGAAATTATTTTGGTCCCAGACCCACAATGGTATCTCCATGGAGCACAAATGCTGTTGAAATAACCCAAAACATGGGTGTCAATAATATATCCAGAGTTGAAAAATATCTTTTTAAAGATCCTGATCTAAATTTTGATTTAATGTTGCATCAAAATTTTAAAGAGCTTAACCAAAAAATATTCAGACTCAAAGGTAAAGCAAAACCAATTTTAAAAATTGACGATATTGATGAATTTAATAAAAGTGAGGGATTAGCTTTGAGTGATGAAGAAATCAAATATTTAAATGATTTAGCATCAAAATTAAAAAGGAATTTGACTGATTCTGAAGTTTTTGGTTTTTCTCAAGTAAACTCTGAACATTGCCGTCACAAAATATTTAATGGAAAATTTTCAATTGATGGAACTATAAAAAAATTTTCACTATTTGATATGATCAAAGAAACTTCTCGAATAAATCCAAACGGTATTGTATCTGCATATAAGGATAACGTTGCTTTTATTAAAGGTCCAATTATTGAACAATTTTCTCCCTCCAAAGGGGATAGACCCAGTATATATAAGAAAAAACAAGTTAAATCAGTTATTTCTTTAAAAGCTGAAACACATAATTTCCCAACTACTGTAGAACCTTTCAATGGAGCTGCAACTGGATCTGGTGGTGAGATACGGGATCGAATGGCTGGGGGTATTGGATCAATTCCCCTAGCAGGAACTGCAGTTTACATGACACCATATTCAAGAGTTTCAAATGGTAGATTGTGGGAAAATAATTTTCCAAAAAGAAAATGGCTTTATCAAACACCTTTAGATATTTTAATAAAGGCTTCAAATGGAGCATCAGATTTTGGTAATAAGTTTGGTCAACCTTTAATAGTAGGGTCACTTTTTACTTTTGAACATCAAGAAAAGAATCATAATATTAGTTATGATAAAGTAATAATGTTAGCAGGTGGTGTTGGTTTTGCAAATTCGAATCATGCAATAAAAAATACACCAAAAAAAGGTGATGCTATTGTAATTATGGGTGGTGACAACTACAGAATAGGGATGGGTGGTGCAGCGGTATCATCTGAAAATACTGGTGTTTTTAAAACAGGAATTGAGCTTAATGCAATTCAACGTTCAAATCCTGAAATGCAAAAAAGAGTTGCAAATGCCATTCGAAGTCTTTGTGAAAAAACAAAAAATCCGATAATATCAATCCATGATCATGGAGCTGGAGGCCATTTAAATTGTTTGTCAGAGTTGGTGGAAAAAACAGGCGGTAAGATTATTATTAATAAACTACCCAAAGGAGACCCCACTCTATCTGACAAAGAAATAATTGGAAATGAGTCTCAAGAAAGAATGGGACTTATAATTTCTCAAAAAGATATTCGATTACTAAAAGATATTTGTGAGAGGGAAAGGGCTCCATTTTATGTTGTTGGTGAGGTAACAGGTGATGAGAGATTCACGTTTTTTAATGAGGTCAATAATAAAAAACCCATAGATCTAAAATTAGAATCTCTATTTGGCAACCCTCCAAAAACAAAAATTATCGATAAAACTTTAATTAATAATTTTAGTGGAGTTGACTTAAATCAAGATCCAAAAAAAGTTTTGTCAAAAATATTAATGTTAGAAGGTGTTGCATGCAAAGACTGGTTAACAAATAAGGTGGATAGATGCGTTACTGGAAGAGTAGCACAACAACAAACAGTTGGATCAGTTCAATTACCTTTAAGTAATTGTGGTGTTATAGCGCTAGATTATAAAGGTAAAAATGGAATAGCTACTAGCATTGGTCATTCCTCAATTATTGGTTTAATAGATCCAAAAAAAGGAGCTATAAACTCCATTGCAAAAGCACTTACCAATATAGTTTTTTCTCCTTTAAAAAATGATTTAAAATCAGTTTCGCTGTCAGCTAATTGGATGTGGCCTTGTGGAAACCCAGGTGAGGATGTTAGACTATATGAAGCGGTTGAAGCATGTTCTGATTTTGCAAAAGATTTAGGGATCAACATACCAACTGGTAAAGATTCTTTATCAATGAAACAAAAATATTCTGATTTAGATGTAAAAGCTCCAGGAACAGTAATAATTTCTGCTACTGGACACTGCTCGGATATTAATAATATAATAACTCCCGATATAAAGCCTAATGGTGGGTCTTTATTTTATATAGATTTTTCTAATGATAAAAAATTTTTGGGAGGAACTGCATTTGCTCAAGTTCAAAATAAAATTGGAAATGAAGCATCAGTAATTAAAGATTCTGATTATTTTAAAAAGGTATTTAATGCTGTTCAAAAAATTATAAAACAAGGAAAAGTTTCATCAGGACATGATATTAGTTATGGAGGTTTTATAACAACAATTTTAGAAATGTTTTTTCCTACTCCTGACATTGGAGTAAATATTATATTAGATAAGGTAGATAACATTAATAAAAATTTATTCTTTGAAAGCCCTGGAGTAATACTTCAATCAAACTATGACCTTATTGATTTTTTTGGTAATAAAGGAATTAATTGTTTAAAAATTGGAGAGATGAATAAATCCTTCAGAAAAATTAAAATTGAATACGACAAAAAACAAATAGATTTTGATATAGATTTCTTTAGAGATATTTGGTTCAAAACATCATCAGATCTTGATAATCATCAGACAAAAAACTATAAGGCTTATGAAAGATATAAAAATTACAAAAATCATGTTTTAGATTTTAAATTTCCAAAATCATTTTCAGGAAATTTTAATTCAACCTTTTCGAAAAATAAACTAAAAGCAGCGATTATTAGAGAAAAAGGAAGTAATTCAGAAAGGGAAATGGCTTATGCTATGCAACTAGTAGGCTTTGAAGTTAGTGATGTTCATATGACCGATCTAATTAATGGATACTCTGATCTTTCTGAATTCAATTTTATAGTAGCTGTAGGTGGTTTTTCAAATTCTGACGTCCTAGGTTCAGCCAAGGGATGGGCAGGTTCTTTTTTATATAATAAAAAAGCAAAAAAAAGCTTAGATAATTTCTTTAAGAAACCCAACACTTTATCTCTTGGTGTATGTAATGGATGTCAATTATTTGTTGAATTGGGTCTTATTACACCTGAATTAAAAAATAAACCAAAAATGCTTCATAACGAATCAGGGAAATTCGAATGTACTTTTACTGCAGTTGATATTCAAAAATCTAGCTCTATATTTTTAAAGGGGCTTGAAGGAAGTAGACTAGGAATATGGGCTGCGCATGGAGAAGGGAAATTTTCTTTACCTGGTAATAAAAATAAATATCAAATACCGGCAACATATTATCATGATACTTATCCTGCAAATCCTAATGGATCAGATCATAATGCAGCTATGCTCTCGAGTAATAATGGTCGACATTTAGTCATGATGCCTCATCTGGAGAGATCAACTTTTCCATGGAACTGGGCATTTTATCCTGAAGACAGAAAAAAAGATAATATCACCCCATGGATAAAGGCATTTAAAAATGCTTATAATTGGCTATTAGAGAATAAATAAAAAATTTTCTTTGGAAACTAATTAATTTGTACTTTAGGATTAAAACCAACTCATGAATCCTTCTCGTCTTTTTGATATTTTAGAATATGCAATAAATAATCACCCTCTTGAAAATGCACTGAACACGAAATATGATGGAGAATGGGAGAATATATCTACGCATAAATATGCTGAAAAGGTAAATTTAGTTAGTTCTGCTCTAATTAATATCGGGGTTCTGCCTGGAGATAAAATTGCGATGATTTCCTCAACAAATAGGTCTGAATGGTCGATAATTGACATGGGATTATCTCAGATTGGAGCTATTAATGTTCCCCTTTATCCTACTATAACGTCAAAAGACTATAAATATATATTAAACCACTCTGAATGTAAATATTGTTTTGTAAGTGATTTTGAGGTGTTTAACAAAATAAATCTAATTAAAGATCAAGTTAAAAGCTTAGAAAATATTTATTCTTTCGATGATATTAAAAATTGTGACAGTTGGAAAATCTTAATTGATTTAGGTTTTAACAATCTAGACAATAAATTGATTGAAGAGAGAAAAAATAATATAAATAGTAGTGACTTGGCTACAATAATATATACCTCTGGAACAACAGGGGTTCCAAAAGGTGTTATGTTAAGCCATAATAATATTGTATCAAATGTTATTTCTGCATCATCAAAGTTTCCTTTTAAAGAGATTGGAATAAAAACTGCTTTGAGTTTTTTACCAGTTTGCCATGTTTTTGAAAGAGTACAATTATATGGTTATTTATACCACGGAATAGCTGTTTACTTTGCTGAGTCCCTGGAAACAATTGGTGAAAACTTAAAAGAAGTAAAACCTCAAATTATGACTGCTGTTCCTAGACTTTTGGAAAAGTTGTATGATAAATTATATGCAAAAGGTGAGGAATTTTCTGGGTTAAAACAAAAACTATATTATTGGGCAGTAAATATCGCTCTTAAATATGAGCCTTATGGAAAAAATGGAGTGTTTTATTCAATTAAACATTCAATTGCAAAAAAACTTATTTTATCTAAATGGAAAGAGGCACTTGGAGGTAATTTACATTTGATTGTATCTGGAAGTGCTCCTCTTCAGGCTAGATTGGCTAGATCATTCACTGCAGCAGGAATGACAATAGCAGAAGGGTATGGCTTAACAGAAACTTCTCCTGCAATCTCAATCAATGATTTAAGAAATAATAACTACAAGACTGGTACAGTTGGTAAAATAATTGATAATGTAGAGGTGAAAATAGCAGAGGATGGTGAAATACTTTGCAAGGGTCCGAACATCATGATGGGTTACTATAAAGAAAAAAATAAAACAGATAATGTCATGACAGGCGAGTATTTTCATACAGGTGATATAGGAATAATTGATTCTGATGGTTTTTTAAAAATCACGGATAGAAAAAAAGAAATGTTTAAAACTTCTGGGGGGAAATATGTTGCTCCTGCTGTTATTGAAGGTCAAATGAAACAATCTTTATTTATTGAGCAAATAATGGTTGTTGGAGAATCAGAAAAAATGGCTGCTGCAGTAATTCAACCAAATTTTGAATATATAGATAACTGGGCAAAGGAAAATAATATAGATACTTCAAAAAATGATATATTGAAAAATAATGAATTGTTAAATGCAATTCAAAGAGATATAGACATTCATAATGAAAATTTTGGTAAATGGGAGAAGATTAAAAAATTTGAATTAACATCTGAACCATGGTCAATAGAAAATGGTCTTCTTACTCCGACTATGAAATTAAAAAGAAAAGAAATTAAATCAAAGTATATAGATTTAATTAAAAAAATATATACATAAATTAGAAACAGGTATTTTCCATTTATTTACTTAAAATTTTTAGTTTAATATTATGCATGCATAATATTTTTTATTATATTTGAATTAAATAAAATGGATAAATTAAAAACTTTTGATTACGCATTAAGATCTACATGGAATAGTGTAACTAATATGTATAATAAAGAAGCTTGTAAATATGATTCTACAATGTCTGCTGGATTTGCATTACTTAGTATTGAATCAAAAGGATCACCATCCACCTCTTTAGGACCTAAAATGGGTATAGAAAACACTAGCTTGTCCAGATTATTAAACAGTCTTGAAGAAAAGAAACTAATCGAAAGAAAACTAAACCCAAATGATGGGAGAGGAAGACTTATCTATCTAACTAAGCTCGGATTAAAAAAAAGAGAAATTTCAAAAAAAATTGTTCTTGAATTTAATAAATCTATTACTGATCAGCTTGGTAAATCAGAAATTCAAACTTTCTTTAAGGTTATTAACTGCATTAACACACAAAGTCAAAATAAATCATAAATTATCATAATGGCAACCGATACAATTAATAAAAAAACATTAGGAGGAGGGTTCGTAATTAATAAGACCTCAAAAAATTCAATTTTTACACCTGAAGATTTCTCAGATGAACAGATAATGATGAGAGATGCAGTAAAAGATTTTATAGATAGAGAGGTTTGGCCTCACAAAGAGCGTTTTGAAAACAAAGATTATGCCTTTACAAAAGAGATAATGGAAAAAGCAGGTGAACTAGGTTTTCTCGGAGTTTCTGTTCCCGAAGAATACGGTGGCCTTGGAATGGATTTTGTTTCTACAATGTTAGTTTGTGATTATATTTCTGCGGCTACTGGATCCCTATCTACAGCCTTTGGTGCGCATACAGGTATTGGAACGCTTCCAATAACACTATACGGAACAGAAGAGCAAAAACAAAAATACGTTCCTAATTTGGCTTCTGGAAAATGGTTTGGATCTTATTGTTTGACAGAACCAGGTGCTGGATCTGACGCAAACTCAGGAAAAACAAAAGCTATTCTATCTGTAGATAAAAAATACTATTGTATAACTGGCCAAAAAATGTGGATTTCAAACGCTGGATTTGCAAGTATATTTATAGTATTCGCGCGAATTGAAGATGATAAAAACATAACTGGATTTATTGTCCCGGCAGATATGGATAACGGAATTACATTAGGAGATGAAGAAAAAAAATTAGGTATACACGCCTCGTCTACAAGACAAGTTTTTTTTAATAATACTAAAGTACCAG
>CENX01035729.1_pt1 | contig 13818 bp, 13 predicted proteins | sample 361321 | NCBI WGS metagenome assembly CENX01 (sample SAMEA2619678, study PRJEB7988) | marine metagenome | isolation source: saline water (ENVO:00002010), including | reverse complement strand
CCCTGTGTCGTTGATAGAACAATACTTCATTCCAAGTCCGTCAATTGACCTTTTTCATTGACGAACAGAAGTCGGATGGTCGAGGTTCTTCCTGAGATTGCGCGAGGAGAACCAGAGATGGCAACAATTGTATCATTTGGACGTATTTTTTTGGCTTCAAAGAGTTGTTTTACAGCCTCTGCAACCGTAGAGCGTGCGCGTGACTTTTCCTCGACAATTAAACTCTCTACGCCGGGCAGAATCGTTGTTCGCCGGGCTGCTCGAATCCTGTTGGTCATAGCATAAATCGGGATTCTCGGGCGATGTGCAGCCATCAAACGAGCAGCGTTTCCGTGCTCAGTACCAACGATGAGGTGCTTTGCGCTCGTTTCCCGAGCGATTTCTACGGCTGCGCCAGCGATGACGCGTGTTGAAACATAAGCTGCAAGAGCAGGAGGGTCGGGCAATCCTTTGGTCGATTGCTCGACGGTTTCAGCGATTCTCGCCATGGTCTCCACGGCTTTCACGGGGTGTTGACCACTAGCCGTCTCTCCGGAGAGCATGACTGCGCTTACATGTTGCCGAATAGCGGTTGCAACATCGGTCACCTCTGCACGAGTTGGACGTGCATGATTTACCATGCTCTCCAGCATTTGAGTGGCAACAACAACTGGGGTGCCACGCTCGAGACATGCTGAGACAATTCGTTCTTGGGCAGCAGGAACTTCTTCCAAGGGGATTTCAACCCCAAGGTCGCCACGAGCAACCATCACGATGTCAGCCGATTCAACGATTGCAGTCAGATCTTCGAGTGCGGCGGGGTGTTCAATCTTCGCAACGATCCATGTGTGAACTCCAGCCGCCCGAATTCGCTCCTTTGCAGGGAGCAAATCATCTGCACTTCGGACATAGGATACGGCAACAAAATCCACGTGCTGTGAGAGTGCATGATCGAGACAATCCAAGTCGTAGGGGCCAACAGCCGGCAATTTCACGAGAGTTCGAGGGACGTTGATTCCCTTACGCTCCGTTAGAATGCCGCCGTCTTCTACGCGACAACGGACAATCTCTCCTTCAAAATCAGGCGCTGAAAGTACCTCAAGACGAATTAAACCATCGGAGAGAAGGACAGGGTCTCCTTTCTGCAAATCTTTGGACAAGCCACTCCACTCAACGGGCAACGTCTTAACCATTTCTCCAAGAATGGTCGTACTTTGCGGAGGCAGACCTTTTGCAAATCCACAATGAAGGTCAACAAGTTCACCACGCGATAGTTCTACTTCACCATCAAATCGTCCTAGTCGTAGTTTAGGCCCAGGTAGATCTGCGAGCAAACCGATGTGCATACCGGTTTCGGACTCAGCATCTCGGATGTTCTGAATCGTCTGTTCCTTTCCCTCAAAATCGCCATGCGAATAGTTGAGTCGTGCAATGTTCATGCCCGCTTGCATCATTTCTGAAAGGGTTTCAACGTTGTCGCTCGCTGGACCTATGGTTGCAATTATTCGAGACCGCATCTGCTTCGCCTTGATTCTCCACGCATGGACATAATCAATAGTCCTTCCATAGAATACGGTTCTTTCAGTTGACATTCAGAACACTGAAAAAGTCATCAAGAACGAGCGAAGAATCAAACCCTTGATGCGCTCAAGGCTTCTTCGAGGGGAACATTGTGGATGATAAGAAAGACCAACTTCTTCGCAAGGAAGCGCTTGATTATCATGAGAAATCACCCCGAGGGAAAATCAAAGTCGTTCCAACAAAACCCCATGCAACTGCCCACGAACTATCGCTTGCATACTCACCGGGTGTTGCATATCCTTGCTTGGAGATTGCAGAGCGTCCAGAAGATGCTTATCGCTACACATCGAAAGGTAATCTCGTAGCGGTAATTTCCAATGGGACGGCTGTTCTTGGCCTTGGAAACATTGGAGCATTGGCAAGTAAACCGGTCATGGAAGGAAAGGGGCTTCTGCTCAAAACATTTGCAGATATTGATGTCTTTGATATTGAAATCGATGTCAATGATCCTGAGGAATTTATTCAAACAGTTGTGAACATTTCCAAGACATTTGGAGGAATTAATCTTGAGGATATCAAAGCTCCAGAATGCTTTGAAATCGAACGTCGGATAGCAGAGGCTACAGATATTCCGGTCATGCATGACGATCAGCATGGCACTGCAATTATTTCTGGAGCAGCGTTGTTGAATGCCGTAGAATTGCAAGGCAAGGAATTGAACAAAGTATCCGTAGTTGTTGTTGGTGCTGGAGCCTCTGCATTCGCCTGTGCTGAACATTATGTTGCTCTCGGTGTACAGCGTTCGAACATCATCATGGTGGATTCGCAAGGCATCATCACCAAAGAGAGACTCGACCGCGGTGAATTGAATGTGTACAAAGCAAAGTTTGCGGCTGAATGCCCAGATGGGCAATTGGTTGATGCAATGAAAGGAGCAGACGTTCTGCTCGGGCTATCGAAAGGTGGCCTTGTAACCCAAGAGATGGTTGCATCAATGGCAGACAAACCCATCATCTTCGCACTGGCAAATCCAACACCTGAAATCATGCCGGAAGAAATCCTTGAGATTCGAAACGACGCTATCATCGCCACAGGACGCTCAGATTATCCGAACCAAGTCAACAATGTACTTGGGTTCCCGTATATTTTCCGCGGGGCGCTTGACGTACGTGCCCGCGACATCACTCAAAACATGAAAATGGCGGCAACGCGCTCGCTTGCGGAGCTTGCTAAACAACCGGTTCCAGACTACATCTCAGCAGCATATGATGGGGCTACGATGGAGTACGGGCCAGAGTACATCATCCCGAAACCATTTGATCGACGTGTGTTGATTTGGGAGGCTTCAGCTGTCGCCCAAGCAGCCGTTGAGGAAGGTGTTGCTTCTGTTCCTTCAGAGGAGTTCTCACTGCAAACGTATCGTGAGGATCTTGAGGCCCGATTAGGCATGACGTACTCGATTATGCGCAGCATTATCAATCAGGTTCGTCGCCGAAACAAACGTATCGTTTTCCCCGAAGGCGACAATGAGAAAGTAATTCGCGCTGCAGCCCAACTGGCTGAACAGAAAATCTGCAAACCGATCTTGCTTGGTCCCGTTGATCGGATTGCTCGAATGATGGAAGAAATGCATTTCAATTTCGATTACGAATCCTATGACCCACGCTTTGATGAGCGAAGAAAAGGTGCTTACACTGATGCATTGTTCAAGCGAAGAAAGCGAAAAGGCGTAACAAGAGTGGATGCTGCCCGCCTCCTCAAAAGTCGTCCATATTTTGCAAGTCAGATGGTTGAAGCCGGTGACGCTGATGGTTTCGTCGGAGGAGTTAGCCGGAATTACAGCGATGTACTTCGGCCAGTCTTGGAAACGATTGGAGCCTCGAACGATGCACATTGTCTCATCGGATGTTACATGGTCACAATCAAAGGCAAGATTCTCTTCCTTGCCGATGCAACTGTGAATGTCTATCCCGACAGCAGAACTCTTGCAGAAATAGCAGTTCAAACTGCGAAGGTGGCTCGCAGATTTGGGGTCGATCCGAAAGTCGCTATGCTTTCTTTTTCCAATTTTGGAAGTACGCGCGCCCAACGAAGTGACCGGATTGAAGAAGCCGTTGAAATGGCCCGCGTCCTCGATCCAACGTTGGTGATCGATGGACCAATGCAAGCGGACACAGCATTGGACTCAAACGTGCAGCAAGAATATCCTTTCATGGAGTTCACGGGTGCTGCAAACGTTCTGGTTCTTCCGAATCTCGCCGCTGCAAACATTGTCTACAAGATGCTTGAACAACTTGCTGATGCAGAAATGACAGGACCAATCCTCGAAGGAATGCAACACCCAGTTCAATTGGTTGCTCGCCAAGATGGCGTTCGTCACATCGTTAATATGGCCGCAATTTGCGTTGCTGACGCAATGCGTAAGGACTCTTATTGGGAGACATTGGCGAATAATCCATCCGATTCTTGAACACCATCTTCGTAGGGTATTGAAGGTCGTCTTGGTCGCCAAATCGCCCCAGTTACGAACCCAGCTACAAGGCCCCCGAACAGCAGGTTTGCCCAACCATCAATCGCATAGGATTCGAATCCGCGAAGAACTGGAATCAGGAAAGAGGGAAGAACTCCGAGCATGGTTGTCCAGAAGATTTCGGTCTTCAAATTACCAACAACGTCTGCAGTCGTTGGGACCCGCCGTACCGGTTCCGTTCTTGCTGGGGAGAGGACAAACCGAATCACAGTGTTAGGAAGCGTTCGGTCGATAGGAATGTTCGATGTCGCAAAGGATCCTGGTTTTCGAGGATGCATCTCAACTGCCAGTCTGTGGTGTTGGAGTGGTCCATTTGTCTCGATAGGCCTTGGCCGACCATCCATCATCCCTCCGCGATGGCTGGTTGCTGCAGCATCGCTGAGAATTTCGACGACGCCTGGGTTGAGCTCAATCTCAGAGAAAGCATGATTCCATTCGGGAAATGAAGGCAACCGAACTTCAAGTGAATTGATTTCGTCGTTCGATTCAATTGCAGAAGCAATTCTCGTTCCTAGAGACTGAATCTCTGAAATGGTGAGTCCAGTCATTGGCTCATTGGAATCATCCGGTTGTGATTCTTCACCCAGCAAGTTCGCAACTTGTCCACGATTGATTGGTTGCTTGAGAATGTAAAACGTTGGTAATCGAACTTCATAACGTGGTCGTTGGCTTGCATAAATCCATCCGCCCTTGTTGCTTCCAAGCCATGAACTTCCAGAGGCGATTGGAATGAATTCTAAACCATTGAGACTGATGTTCTGCACAAAATCACTTCAGTTGTTGTTCCATCGATTTGTACCACATCATGCCTTGCTCGTGCTCTTCAAGAAGTTTGAACTGTTTGAAAGGAGAAATGGATCGCATGTAACCAAAGGCAGCGAAATCAACAAGATTCGGCTTCTCACCTCCAAAGAACGTGTGTCCTTCAAAGGAGGATGTGTAATCTGTCAGTAGATCGTGCCAGAGTTTCTTCGGTGTGCGTCCGTCTTTCTTTACACGCTTTCGTGCGATGATTCCCCACATTATTGGAAATCCTGCCCAGGCATAGAGCCTGCGAGAAATAAATCCAAATTTTTCCATTTTGGAAACACGGCGAGTCGTACTTAATGCTGCGCCCAACGATCCGTAGAGAATTGGAATAGTAGCACGCTTCCACGCTTCATCGACGTGAGCGAGCATAGAATCATATCGTTCATGCCCACTGTTCTGTGAAAGAGTGCCGTTGTTGTACTTCTTATCGATGTGAATCATAATTGGTGTGGAGTCCACGATAACTTCGCCACCGTCATCAGTAAAAACTGGAACTTTGTTCCAGCCATTTGTAAACGCAAGGTCCCTTTTTGTTCGCATCGCATTGACCTGTACTTCATCAACATCGAGTCCGAGATGATCGATTAGTCCACGAACCTTCCACGAGAATGGACATGTCTGCAGTACGTGCAGGGTTGCTTGGCTCATGGTTAAGTGGAACTGTGCGTCCTTCTTCAATCCTCGTTAGCGTCTTGGTCAGGACGCCAACCCGGTTTCCAGAATTCATCGTTGTCGAGCCATCCCATCCATTCATCATCAGCACATGCAAGGAGGCGGTAGGCACGACTCTCCAAACCTTCTCGGTTGTATTCAGGAAGAATTCCTTCGGCAAATGCTTGATGCCAATTGACTTGCATTTGCCGAATCTCTCGTCGAGCACCTTCTGGGTTATCGAAGTTCATTTCGCATACGTCTCGAAGTTCTGACAACCATTGGCGCGTATCCTTTCGCAACGGATCATCAATCCGTTGCCTCGGTGATGATTTCTTCCCAAACGGCCACCAACCCATACAGGCTCTTCACGCCCCTATGTTTTCATCTTTCGCATGAAGATGAAAAACACCAGCATCTTCGGAGGGGTATGGGGCGGCTACATCTTCATTTGCATGGGCGTTTGAAAGACGCTGCAATCAAATCGTTAGCAGATGTCTACGAAGCGCGATTGCAGAGCACAGGTTTAACGATCCACGTTCACACGGATGACTTGGAGAAATATCTCTCAAAACTCGAGTCGAAAAAGGGACAATTGTTCCTTCTCGATGAGCAGGGTTTAACCTTTACATCGACCGAATTTGCGAAGAAAATACAATCACTGACACTTTTGTCCGTTGACACACATTTTGCAGTTGGTCCAGCAGAGGGGTGGCAAAATCGAGGCCAACATCATCCACGAATCTCGCTTTCTGAGATGACCTTCCCGCACGAACTCGCCGCCGTTCTCTTTCTCGAACAATTGTACAGAGCGATTCAGATAAACAAAGGAACATCTTATCATAAGGCATGAACGAGCAGAAAGCAACATCGAGATGAGGGGTTATCATGGGGATTCCATTCAGTGACGAAGCAAGCTTGCGTTGGGCACTGATTGCGTTTGAATTTTTTATTGGAATTGCTCTCGTCTACAACAGTCGAACGCAACCGTTTCCGAGGCCAAGCGCCCGATTTGGGTGGCTGGTTATTCTCCTTGCTACTTTGGTCCTTATCGGGCAAGCTGCACCAAAACCGATGACAGTGTTCGCTCATTTTGTTATGCTTTCAGGTCTTGGAGGCTTCGGGCTGGTTGCTGGAGTTTACCAGTTGGCCCAAACGCAACGTGATGTACTGGTCGCTCCTTACGCTGGGATGATGTTCTGCGTTGGAGTTGTCGGTCTGATGGTTCAGACATGGGACGAATTGTCCAAGGTTGAGCAGTGGGCAGGTTTTCTGACAATCGTCGTCTTGGGAGGCGGTGAAACATGGCTCATCTTCCGTGGGCTACTCATTGGTAAACTCCCTCGTGCTTGGTCACAGGCCGGTATGGTCGCACTGCTACAAGGCCGATTAACTGGCCAGAATGGAGCGATTGAGTGCTTCGAAAAAGGATGGGATGCGGATGAAGAGCACCTCAATCCTATGGCTTATGTCGCTCTTCACCGAATTCATTTGTTCTTGGGGCAAGACAAGGAGGCACAAACTTGGAAGACGTATCTTGATCGTGAAGGTGGCGAAGCTGCAGTAGCGGATGAGTACATATTGGCTATCCATGACGCGCTTACCGATTTAGACCCCCAGGCTGCTATGCGTTTACCACTTCGATCCGAGGAAGAGTAACCGGTAAAGAAGCCAATTTCCCGAAATAGTGCAAAATATACACAAAAACGAGATAATTTAAAGAACATAGACGTTGATTTAATTACATGAAAGAGCAACCAACAGTAAAATTATTATTTTGGATGGTCCTAAGTTGGTCAGCAGCCAATTTGTTTGCTCAAGCGCTCTATATGGGACTTAATGGAGTCCCGTTTGATGTTTTTGCTATGATTGACTCCCTTGGGAACTGGTATTATGCCGTTGTGATTGCCGAGGTTGCTGTTTGGATGTATGTCGCATTCTATTTTGGCAAGCGCCTTGTATCGAAAATCAACCCACCAACGCAGATTCAAGTTAACCGCTGAAATCTTATACTTGCATTGAATATCTCCGATGAGATTAAGTGGTGCCATGAAAAACATGACATCATGTTCAATCTCGACAGGGAACCACTGTTTTCTGGTCAACCCATGATGCTGGAAGATCTGCATCATGACGAACATGAGCGTTTGGACATCGGAAATTTGAGCATCCTAAGCATCGAACAGGTCCGAGAATCCTTGACCTACGTTGAACGACTACTGTCGACACTGCAGGCTATCGTTGACGAAGCACATGATATGACAGAAGAAATTGAAATCCTCCTTGAGACGTTTCCCCCTGAGCACCCCTATGTCGTTGAGATGTCAGAGCTTCTTGGAGGTTTAGTAGCTCATTGGCAGCAAACCGTGGCGAAGATCGAGAAGCAGGGAGCACGTGTTGCCGGACTTGATCCAGGACGAATTGAATGGTTTGGCGTCATCGACAATCAACTTATGTTGTATTCTTGGACTTGCGGAGAATCAGACATAGAATGGTACTACGGTGTTGATGAAGGGTTTTCTTCCCGAAAACCACTCATAGAAGCATGACCTCCCGTAAGCGTAGGGGAGCGCATGGTTCGAATTGACCGAGTTCATACTGGTGGTGGCGATAAGGGTGAGTCCTCGCTTGTAGATGGAAGCAGACGATTGAAATCCGATCTCCGCTTCTCCGTCGTCGGAGACTGTGACGAGTTAAATTCAATCATTGGATTGGTCAGAATGGAGAGCGAGCGACTGCCGTTGCATCACAGCGATGGTGGAGAACGTAAAGGCGCTGGCCGAGTGCACGTTGTTTGCGATATGGCATTGTCAAGAATTCAGCACGAACTTTTCGACCTCGGTGCAGAGTTGGCTTGTCCGCCCGAAAATCTTCCAGATTACATGGTCCTCATCGATGAGATACAAGCCGATACACTCGTTTCTGATATGGACGCTTGGTTAACTCAGGTGGAGCCATTAACCTCATTCATTCTCCCTGCGGGAGGCCCTCCTCAATCGGTTCTTCACCATGCTAGAACGGTTGCACGCCGTCTCGAACGAGGTATTGTCCGTCTTCGAGAGCATGAGGGCGAGCATTCTGTTCGCCCAATTGTTCTGACGTACGTCAACCGTCTTTCTGACTGGCTGTTTGTTCTAAGTCGATGGATTACGGCTGCGCTTGCGGAGAAAGAAATATTGTGGCAGCCACTCGGAAAGCGTGGGAAAGAGGATGGGATTGCGAGCGTTATTCTTCGTCAAGCTGAGCATGATGCTGATCTCGATCACATCTAGCCCAAGGATTTGACCTTCTCCCACGCACTTCGAACAACCGAACGTGTTTCTTCATGCGTCAATTGGGCAAGGGCCTGTTCCCAATCCAACCACAAATGATCACGGTGTTCATGTGATAGGGCGACATCCAATGAATCTGTTTCAGCGAGAAACCAGAACACCTCCTTTTCTCGTTTTTTCCCTTTATGGCGATAGGTATAGGCAGTACGTTCAACGAATTCCTGATTGAAATTAACCCCAGTAATTCCAGTCTCTTCTGCTAATTCTCTCCGCACCGTTGCGATATGATTGACATCGGTTGGCTCAACATGTCCTTTTGGCAAATCCCAATGACCTTGCGGATATTGGAGCAGTAGGATACTGTCGATGTTAACCAGAACGACGCCGCAGGAAGTCTCCAATCCATCCCCTCTAACTGGCCCAGTTAGAAATAGGGTTTGATATCTTCGCGGTTTGTTTTTCCTCAATAGGTTCAATATACGTAAATTTGGAGCAGTGGCTATGGCAACGGAGTCACCCTTCCCGGAGGTTCACAGAATCATTGCCGATTCTGATCTTGATGGAATGTGTGCTGCGGTTGTTTTGAAGAAAGCATATCCTGATGCAGAGGTGCATTTTGCTCATGCTGCCCTCATACGGTCTGGTATTATTGATGGGTTGATTGATGAGCACACAGTTACGGTTGACTTACCTTTTCACCCAAAAAGCGGATGGTATCTTGACCACCATTTGACAAACAAACCCACCGAATCTGAGCACGATGAATTTACCATGAGGGGAGGCATTGTTCATTGGGATCACACACCATCAGCAGCCCGACTTGCCTTTGATTTGTTTCGCGGAGACTTTGATTTCCCCCATCTCGAGGAAATCATGCCACTTGTTGATGATCTTGACTCTGGAGGCGTCTCACTCGAAACCTTCCTTGAGGATGGACCTCTTCTCCAACTTTCACGCACGTTAAATTACAACGATGCATCATACATGCATCACCTTCTCTTCCTCTTCCAAACCTGTAATTCAATGGAACAAATCTATGCTGATGCTGAGGTCAAAAAGCGAATGCTCGAGGCGCGTAAATCGCGCAAGGAAATGGTGAAACTTGTTCAGGAAAAAACGACCATTGTGAATCGACTTGCGATATGTCGGCTCGAGGATACAGGACATCGCTCAAACGGATACTTAATCACAGCACATGCTGGTGAAAATGCCGATGCTTGTTGCATCATTCACGGTTACTCTGATGGAGAAATCGGTAACAAATTACGACCACCACTTTCTGCAAGTTTTTATGCAAATTCGTTTCTTCCGGAAGGGCAAAATCGTTTTGATTTGTCCAAACTCGCGACGAAATTTGACCCGCACGGGGGAGGTCATGCAAACGCTTGTGGTTGCCGAATACAACCGCCAGGTGTTGAAGCAAATCTGTCAATATGGCTGGCGATGTGGGCTGAACGCGATGTTGAACTCAAGTACGAGGTTTAGATAACCTGGAAGGTGTAGATAAGCCCCAAGAACGAGTGAATCATTACCAGTGCCATCATCATGTCAGCTGCACGACCGTGTTTTGTTCGTTGAACCGTAAACGACTCAGATGCCTCTTTGTTGAAAGATGTTTTACGTCCGTATCGCACGACGAGCCACAAAATAACGAGGCCGATTGGACCTGAGAACCCGTGAATATTTTGGGGCATTAAATCAGAAGTCCAATCGTCGTTTGTTAGGAATCCTGAAATTGCTCTCGCTAGAAAGGCGATGATGGCGAGAGAGATTCCAGCCAGAAGAAAGAATTCTCCATGTCGCTGATGTCGGGCAAGTGCCTCTTTGCGCTCATGTCCACGAAGCGCCATTCCTTTTTTTCTCCAACCGTATTGACGCACGAGCCAGAAAACAAAGGCTGCGGCAAGAATTGGGTGTATGAGCATGATGATTGTCCTCGCTGTCAACTTCACTCTCCCCCCATGTGATTCCGATGGATGGCTAACTTGAATGCGTTTCTCTTGTCCTTGTGACTTCTGCGGTGAGTTCAAAGGTTGGATGTCGAGGGAGAGTTGGGGGCGCTATGCAAGAATCTTATCTCGCGGCCTGTCTTGAAGTGGGATTCAAGACAGTAAAGAGTCGAAGACTCAATGCCGTTGGCAAATGCCCCGAATTTACCTTGATGGAAAAACCATGGAAAGAGCTTGTGAAACTTGCAGTTCTTGAAACAGAAATTCCAGGCCAAGATGAGGAAGGAGAAACAATTGCTCCATCTCCAAGGTTCCGCCGAGGGCGCCGTCGGGGAAGACAACAATCGCCCATTCCTTCACCTCAAGACATAATGACGATGGACGATGAAACACCAGCCCTCCGTTTCGCACTTCTCCTCGCGAACAAATACATTCACAACGATCAGTGGTCGGAGGATGAACACAACTCTCTTGAAACTGAAATTCGCAATCTCTGCCTCGAACAGGGAGTTCACCCTGTATGGCATGATATGGCGAAACGCTGCGACCTCTTTGGCCAATTTTCCGCATGTCCAATCGCAGAATCAAAAGAAAAATCTTCACTATCGAGCCTCGACTTATCGGAAACGGCCATCGATCCGTTCAATGTTCAGTCCTGTCTCAAGGTCTTCAAATCCATTCCAGATGACCAATACAGTCCTGAGCAACTTGTTGCTATGAAACGTTTGATCAAGAGGCTTAATTCGGGAAAGTGGCCAAACGTTGAACCTCATTTGCTTGAGTTTGATGGGAATTTATCCCTGGTTTCTCTCCTCATTGCGCTGAATACGGATGCACCTACCGACGAAATTCTTGCTCGGCTAGATAAAGCAAACAAATCCTTGGCTGAGCGATATGGACTCGCCATTATGTTCACCAAAGATGCAATCGATTGGAACGACGATTATTTTTCACAAGAGGACGATGATCTCGGACAAGCGCTTTTGAAATTGATCTGGCTCCATGGGCCATTGGAACAAATGAATCCAACCACTGCGCAACTTGAGACAGGATTGGAAATGCTGACCAAAGAACAAGCCCCTACCAATCGAGTGGACGTCATTCGTTGGAAGATGCTACAATGTTATGTCGATGAACAACGAAGCGAAGATGCACTTGAGATCATTAAGTCGATTTCTCTGGAGCACGATTCTGATGGCTCAGATCTTCTCCCGCTTCTGGTACAACTCAGCAATGCCGAAGCTTACGTCTGGCTTGAGCGAAACATGAACAACATCGATGAGGGGGGACTGGTTTCAATCGCCCAAAATCCTGAGTTCCCAATCAATCTTCGAGCACAAGCACTTATTCTGCTCAAAGAACGTGATGGTGATGGATGGCATGAAGTTCAGTCTCTTGCAGTTCACGTCTTTGTTCAAACGCTTAATTTAGACGAATTGTCAAATATTCTCCTCGAGGATGACCTCGCAATACCCTACTATCCGCATGAAACATTACTTCTGGCACACCTCATGCATGCACAACACAGTGAGGAAGACTGGCATCTCTCCCGCAGTGCTCGCAAAAAAGCTTTGCAAATGGTACAATCAACCGATGTCCCTGCCTCCATTAGCGATGATGAACACAAACTTCTCCTGTTGCTTGAAGGTCAAATTGAAGAGTCAGTAAACAAACTTAAATTGACGGAAAAATTACCAAAAAAGGGAATCTTAGCCATCAATCAAATTGTTAATGCGCTCTCTTTTGGAGGGTCCCATCTTGTGGATGAGAAACATCTTAGCAATCTCATAGAATCCCTTGATGAAAGAAAAATAAGCGAAATGGGCGAAGCACTGCTCAGAACAATTGTGTCGAAACTTCGTCTCAACAATGTCCGGCTATCTTTGGAGCGTGGAGATAACTCAAATCATGTCATTGCGACACTCGAGACGGTGCTACGTCAACCTTCAATTCCGTATCCGATCGTACACGGAGTCCGCCAACTCATGTACGAATTTGACTTAGGAATCGAGGCTTTGGTTCAGTGGTACCAACATCACCACCAAAGGTCGATTTGGGCACTTCTTGCCCAAGCGACATTGGAAGCATCAAAGGGAAACAATCTTTCAGCAGCCAGATTGTTTAAACGTACTGCAGACTCAAAGGAATTTGCTTACGATGAAGAGATTATGTTGTACCGTAAAGCATTGATTCATTTCGCTTTCGACAAAAGGTGGGGAGAAGCAAAACAACTTCTCTCTGAGCATCCAAACCTTCGTGCTGCCATAACAAAACGCTTCCAGTTGTACCTGAACGTTTCGCACCAAGCCTCCATTCAAGAAACGGCGAAAGCCACATCCATGCTGAAAAATTTCATCAAAAAGCAAGAGACTTTTGTTGAAGAAACGGAAGAGGGTGAGAAAACAAGAACCAGAACGGTCTTCCAAGAAGACGAGTTGGATTTGCTTCATACCTATCCAGATGAGCATCCCAAACCGCTTCCAAGAGAGCCTTTCACCGGACGTCTTCTTGCTGCAACCAATGCGTTACGTCGCGATTATAGGACGCAGAGTTCAAAATCCTTTGATCGTCGATATCGCGACATTATGCTGATGCGCAGTCCTGAGGCAATGGAGATTCACACGCTTGCACAGCAAGCGAGCGAAACATCACCGCTTGATGCGCTCAGGATTTTGGAACGAGCACAATTATCTGGACGCTTCCGTGATCGAAACAAGTCGTTCGCAAACCTCGAGTTGATGCTGTTCCGTCGCCATCAATCAGAGATTCGGACGTGTGACCGCCGCTATCTTAGGCACTTGCCACTGAAACCCTTGGTTTTGGTGGATACCAACATCGTTATCGACGCACTTTACCGCCGAATCCAGCAGATACTCAACCGATCAAATCACTTTGAAGACTCAACAAATCAAAGGTCTCACTTTGCAGGATATCTGCTTTACCTTGCAGAGAATCAGAAGGTCGATCTTTGGCTGCCGAAAGTTGTGCGAGGTGAAATTGAGAATCTCACACGTTCAATCGGTGACATCAGGAAGCGATTTGAAAATGCACTCGTGGACAACGACGTTCTTGAAACGACCATCTCCGCAGAGAACATGAAATCCAT
>CENX01204167.1_pt1 | contig 13824 bp, 16 predicted proteins | sample 361321 | NCBI WGS metagenome assembly CENX01 (sample SAMEA2619678, study PRJEB7988) | marine metagenome | isolation source: saline water (ENVO:00002010), including | reverse complement strand
AATAGACTTAGAGTATGCGGCAAAGTATTTATCGCAACAAGCTCAGAAGCAGGCAAGATTACCGATGTTATGTCTATAGCATCGGTAATTGCCGGTAAGTAATTGTTTTTCTGTTGAGAGCCTTGAGCGCCCTGATTAGCTATTATGAGTTGGCGTGTCTATTCGCTATTTTTAGTCTGGCAGAGTAATAAGCTGCCGAGTGAGTTGCCGGTGACCTTCATCATACCCAGTATATAAACCAAACCAATAGTGCCATCAAATACTACCAGTGCGTATTCAGGTGGCGTTGCCAATCCGTTAGGTACCGCATAAAGCACGGCTGATACTGCGGTTAGACGCACAAGCCCCTGCCAAAAAATTACCGGCGAACGGTTGACCATATCCTTAGATGCCCACATTAAACAGGCTGCAGCCATGGCAAGGAACATACCGAGCGTCATAAGTGATACGAAATAACCCGCTGCCGGATTAGAGATTGCGCCGTACCAGCAAGCTGTAGCAACCACAAAATCGAATGCGCCTGTCCAATAAACGAATTTGGGAAGTAAATTTTATTTTTTATCATAACCTTGCTCTCTGAACCAGCTAACCGCGTCTTTAATCGCGGTTTCGATTGGCGTTTGTGGCATGCCTAGTTCGTCAATCGCTTTGCTAGGATCAACAAACACATCTTGCATTACATATTTGGAGTTTTTAATGGTTGTCATAGGTGCTTTGCCTGTTATTCTCGACCAAAACTCCATGACTTTAGCAGCTGTTAGCATAGTCTTAGGGGATAAGTAACTGGTGGCAACGTTTGGTACGCCGGCAATGTTACCGACGAGTTGCGCGAGGTCTTTTTGTGAGAGGTTGCCTTGCTTGTTGGCCAATAAATAAGTTTCACCGATACGGCCTTTTTCCATTGCCAATAAATGACCCCGAGCAACATCCCGCACGTCAACTGCGCAGAGTCCGCCATCATAATATTGTTTCATTTTACCCTTAAGGATGCTGACGATTAATGAGCCAGTTGGCGTCGGCATGCGGTCACCAGGACCAAACGGAAAGCCAGGGCAGACAATCGTGGCAGGCAGTCCAGAGGCGACCATTCCTTTGACAACGTGGTGACTAATAAACTTAGAGATAATGTATTCACTGCCATCTTCCCAGCTGTTGTAAAATGTTTCCTCGTCACTTAGCTGGCCATTACCCAGTACGCCTAAGGCAGCGATGCTGGAAGTGAAAACAATTTTTTTCACGCCTGCTGCTTGGGCTGCTGCCATCATTGCCTGTGCGCCATTGATGTTGACTTTGTGATGCAAAAAAGGGTCCTTTGTCCAGACAGCGAAGAGGGCGGCTAAATGGTAAAGCCCCTCGACATCTTCAACACAGTGCGTTAAAGAGGCGGGGTCAAGTAGGTTTCCTTCAACAAATTCCACTGCCATACCATCTAGAGGAGAGCGATCTTCGCCAGGCATTACCATCACGCGGACCTCATCGCCTTGTTCAAGGCACATGCGGGTAACGTGGTTGCCAATGAAGCCGGTAGCGCCGGTAATGAGTACTTTCATAATTGACTCCTGTAAGAATAAATTAAATACAAATGCATTTATAAGCTGGCTTGATCCGCTAATTCAGAGGCCACTGCTAAATAACTGTCGACACGGGTTGCAATCGCGTCAATCGAATCAACCTTCATTCCGCCACTGGCTCCCTGCTTAAGTCTGGCGTAGACGCCTTCAACAATACATGCTTGTTTCCACCAGCTAAAAGCTAGGTAGTAATCCAGTTTCGATAAGTCTAAGCCTGAGCGTTGAGCATACAGATCAACGACCGCATCACGTTGAATGAAATGGGGGTTAAGTGTCGGCGGATCCAATAGCCAAGTAATTGAATCCTTGGGTTCGGCCCAATAAAGCAGTGACCAAACAAAATCGGCGATAGGGTCTCCGATCGTACATAACTCCCAGTCCAAAACTGCGGCAATACGGCAGTCATCAGACAGCACGGTATTATCAAATCGATAATCACCGTGCGCTAGTCCAGGTCGCGTTTGCTCCGCGGGAATATTTTTTGATAAGCGTTGGTGTAGGGCATCGAGAAGCGGCAGTTCACGTATTTTTGCGGCGTCAATTTGCTTACGCCAGCGTTTTAGTTGCCGTTCTATATAATGGCTACGTTTTTTTGCTAATCCCGATAAGCCAACAGCATCGATATCGACTGAATGAAAAGCGACTTGTGTGTCTATTAAGGAATGGGTGGCGGTTAAGCATTGTGCTTCAGTAAGATGGCTAGCTGAGGCTTGATCGCGAATAATAAGCCCTTCAACAAAACTCATGACATAAAAAGGCGCTTGATTGACCTTAAGGTCATCACAATAGCCCAGCATTTTAGGAACGGGAACATCACTGTGCTTATCTAACGCGGACATAATGCTCCATTCGCGAGCCATGTCATGCGCGGTGGCTAAGCGTGCTGAAACTGGCGGGCGACGCAGTGCCCACGTATGGCCTGCCACATCATTCACACGAAAGGTGAGATTTGAGCCGCCGGCGGCGATCAATGAAAAATCGAACGGTGGTGTTGCGCCATCAATATGGTGGGCAAGCCACTTACTGACCGCTACGATATCAAGGCCTTTAATGCTAGTTTCGTTCATAGCGGCTCCCTTCCTTGAAGCTCATCCCTTGTTAGCGCAGTCTCAAGTAGATGATACTGGACCATGTTATTGCTCGTTTTTGATGACGTTGACTAAATGACCAAATTTTTTCCAGGCGTCTTTTTTCCGCGTTGGAATGTGCATGGAAGGCAGGCCTTCAACGGCCGTGGTTGATTTCAGTATTTGGCGAGCGACCGTTTGTTTGTGCACCTCGTCGGCGCCATCTGCAATCCGCAATGCTCGGCCAGAGCGGTACATGTATTCCAATGGTAGATCGGTGGTATAACCCAAGGCACCGTGTAACTGTATTGCTCTATCGATAACGGTAAGAAGAATACGCGGCACGTGAAATTTTAGCATGGCTATTTCGGTTCTCGATTCAGAGCCATGGCCGCCGCGGGTATCCATCGTCCAAGCAGCTTTCAATGTTAGTAGACGCGCAGTCTCAATTTCAACGGCTGATTCTGCAATCGCATCTTGTACCATTTGCAGCTGGCCTAAAGCTTTGCCTTTTGTCTGCCGAGAAACCGCGCGTTCACACATCATTTCAAAGGCCAGATTGCATTGCCCAATAATTCGCATACAGTGATGAATGCGACCACCACCAAGGCGTTTTTGGGCAAGATGAAAGCCTTCACCAGGTTGACCTATCATGTGATCGAGAGGAACGCGGCAGTTATCGAATAGCACTTCAGAGTGACCGCCAATGCGGTCGCTAATGTATGACGTTTGCTGATTATCAATCTCGAGCATGGGATGGCTCATGGTGCCGACATCACGAATGACCTTCATGCCAGCTGTGCCGCTTGGAACGATTAACATAGAGGCTCTTTGATGTGGAGCTGCATCGGGATCGGTAACGGCCATTAATACTGTGAAGTCTGAGACTGAGGCGTTTGATGCATACCACTTATGGCCGTTAATAACCCATTCGTCACCCTCTTGATAGCAATGTGTCGTGATTGCAGTAGGGTCTGAGCTGGCAACGTGTGGCTCCGTTAATGAAAAGGTACTGCGGACTTCACCACGCATTAAGGGGTATAGCCAACGTTGCCGCTGTGTCTCTGTGGCGCCCACTGCCAATAATTCTGCATTGCCAGAATCGGGACCTTGGCAATTAAAAATTTCAGGGGCTAATTCACTGCGACCAAGTATTTCATGGATTAAGCCAAGCTTTAGCTGGCCCATACCTTGGCCGCCGTGTTCGGGTCCGAGGTGGGGCGACCAGAGGTTTTTTGCTTTAACTTTGTCTTTTAGAGGTGCCCAAAGTTGGTCGAGTTGCGTCTGATTGAGCCCACCTTGAATCAGTTCTATCGGAATAATTTCGTTATCGACAAAGTCCCGAATCCAATCGAGCTGGTGTTGAAATTCTGTCTCGGTAGAGAAATCCCAGGCCATTTAGTACTCCGATGTTGCATAGTTGATACGTCAATCAAAAAAAGACATTAGTCATTCGGGTGCGCAGCGTCAAGATCCCAATTATCGAGTAGGATTTTATTGGCGTACCAGGTATTCCAATGTTCGGTTAGGTATTGGATCTTGCCTTGGTCATTAAAACGAAAAACAAAACAATAAACGTTTTTATAATCTTTACCTGAGTTAGTTTTACTGTGTTGCGTGTGTTGGCGCATAACATAATCATTATCGGCAATCACCAGTAAGTCAGTGAATCGATTAGTTGATAAATCGTATGAATCAGTCCCTGAATTGGGTTGGTCTTGACCGGCACCATAGAGTATCTTTTTAATCGTCTCGATGCCCTTATGCTCGGTTTTTCCTTCAAGGCCAGGTAATCTCGGAAGGCCGTTCCACCAAATGGCATCGTCTGCAAATAAACTGGCGGGATCACCGCAACTGCCATCAAATAATGAATTGGCGCTGGCAATATTGTTTTTTTCTTGTTCCGAATATTGAGGCATGATAAATAATCTCTGAAAAAGTTATGAATTGTTGAAGTGGTTCCAGCAAAGTACTTCCTTGACGGGCTTTCTATAAGCTGGTTTAAAGTCGGTGCCGATAGTATAGGCGATTGGAAATAAGCCAATTTGAGTATATTGATCAAAAGGAATGTCTAGTAATTCGGCGAGTTCTTGCTCTCGCCAAAGATGGGCTGTGGTCCATGCACTGCCTAACCCCTGAGACCGTAATGCTAAAAAAAAGCTCCAGACGGCTTGTATAATGGAGCCGTAAGAGCTGGCTTGCATGAAGACGCCTGCATTTTCGACCCGGCCTGACATCAGCGGAATTAATACTGCAGGTGCCTTGGCTAAATTTTCTCGCAGGTAATCGACGGATTGATTGATTTTGTTAAAGCCGGGAATATCCGCTCCCATATAGTTTTCGCCGACAGCATCACCGAGTAGCGCAACATAATCGTCCATGGCGGCATTATAAATGCTTGCAATTGATGTAATCGTTGTTGGGTCATCGATAATGAGCCATTGCCAGGTGTTCATGTTTGAACCATTAGGTGCTTGAAGCGCTAGCTCAAGACAGTCCTCCAATAGAGGTCTTGCAATGGGCTTAGAGAAGTCGAGTCGTTTACGAACGCTCCGAGTAGTTGTCAATAATTCTCTTGCATTCAGGTCAAGCATAATGAAATTTGCTCCATTGTCTATCAGTAAACTAAGGGTTTAATTCTTACTCTTTGGACGCGGTTGAGCAATAGTTGACATGGTTAATTAACTGTTATGTGGGTATGTGATAGTTATAAATGACAGTGTGATGGCCAGCCATTTTCGATAGCTGGACATGTTCGATAGGTAGTTATGTGCAATAGATAGTGATTTGTGCTGAGAATAACTCGGTTCATTCGTCTTCGTCAAAGCGATTGTTTATTAATTCTTTTATCGCTTGCATAGCGATTATTTCATCAGATCCGTTTGCTGTGACAAGCAATTGGCTGCCTTTTGCGGCGGCTAAAAGCATGACTGACATGATACTTTTACCATCAACCCGTTTGTTATTAAGTGTGAGTGATATTTCACTGGCAAATTGACAGCATACATCAACTAATTTGTTTGCCGCTCTGGCATGCAAGCCGAGTTTATTTTGAATAACGATTTTTTCTTTTATCATGAGGCTGTGTATTGTCTAGGTAAATGATTAGTCATTGCAAATAATTGAAGCTGCTACTTTTGTATTCCTCAGGGCATGGTTTTTTTGAGTAATTCACGATGACGAATTTGAATGATATCCATTTGTTGTTTGAAGTGCAGGTGTAAGGCGTTTGCTACGAATACAGATCGATGTTGACCTCCTGTACAACCAATAGAGACTGTGGTGTAACTTCGATTGGTTTGTTTTAATTTAGGTAGCCAGATAGTTAGGTAATTAATAATACTATCAATCATTGTCACCACATCTTCTTCCTTACTAAGATATTCGATAATTTCTTTATCGTTACCGTTATAGGGGCGAAGTTCTTTATTCCAATAAGGGTTAGGCAAGCACCTGACATCAAAAACAAAATCAGAATCAACAGGAATATGATTTTTGTAGCCGAATGATTGAATCAGCAGTGACATCTCAATGGCAGGTTTGTCGCTGATTCTATTGCTAATAATTTCTCTTAATTCATGAAAGGTCATTTTGCTGGTTTCGATAATTAAGTCAGCCATTTGCGCGATACTGTTAAGTAGTTCTGCTTCTTGAATTATGGCCTCTGATAATGATACTGACCCGCTACTTAGAGGATGTTTTCGCCGGGTCTCTGAAAATCGTTTAATGAGCGTATTGTTGTCTGCGTCAAGATAGATGATGTTGGTATCGATATCTGCAGGAATGTTTTTAAATATAATTGGAAACTGAGACAGTTCATCATGGTTATTTCTAGCATCAATGCTGACAGCCACTTTACTTTGAAATGTTGCTCTTGTTACATCCTTGAATGACTGCTGAGCTAATGCAGGCAGAAGACTCGCGGGCAAATTATCTACGCAATAGAAGCCTAAATCTTCTAGCATATTTAGCGCGCTACTTTTCCCCGATCCTGATCGGCCACTAATAATCAATAGTTTCATTGGTATTCCATAGCCATAATTTTATTAGCCAATCTTAGTGACTATCATTCGTTAGAAGTAGATACAGCTTGGCTGGGTCTTGAGCTTGGCGAATCGCTTGGCAGATTTCAGTTTTGGTTAACTTCTCTGCCATTAATGCCAGCGCTTGCAAATGGTCATCGTTGGCATCGATTGGTACTATCAACGCCCATAAAAGATCAACGTTTTTTCCATCACTTGCATCAAATGAGACCCCGCCATCAGTGAGAGTCATGATGGCGCATAGCGGCTCGCAGCAGTCGGCATAGCGGCAATGGGGTATGGCTATGCCATCACCAAGTCCAGTCGTGCCGAGTTTTTCACGATCTGTTAATGCATCAAAAACCAGATCTTTACTAATGCTTGGAATATCTTTTGCAAACAGCTCAGACACTGCTTGCAAAGATTTTTTTTTACTTGATAAGCTTACTTGTAATGCTATTCGAGTAGGACTTAATAAAGGCTTGAGTTTCATTGATTATTAGAAAGTCCCTAGCTGCTTTCATGATGTGGTATACGGATCATCTACAGTGGCATCGGTGACATTCTTAAGGCTGTCACGACGATGTTTACCCTGTGTCTTCTCCTTGTATTTGATTATTTGCCGATCTAATTTTTCTGTTAAGTTATCTATAGCGCTATACATATCTTCGTGCCCAGCGTTAGCGAAAAGATCAGCTCCTGCTACGTGAATAGATGCTTCGGCTTTTTGGACCATTTTTTCTACTATTAATGTAACGTCTATTTTGGTTATTTGATCGGAATATCGTTCAAATCGATTCAGTTTACTTAATACGTATTCTCTCATTGGATCGCTTACAATAACATGATGCCCACTGATATTGACTCTCATTTAGGTCTCCTATTTAATTTAGAATCTGTATTGTTTAATAAGGTTTACATTCCATCCTTGATAAGCGGGAATATTTCCATCAGCTTGATTTCAAGCAGTGTAACTAATGAGACCTCCTGTATACATGATAAGTTTCAATAAATGAGTAAAGAAATTGCTCGCTAAAGATTTTATATCTAGACTAGCTCAAATAGGGGCTTAATCCAAGTAGAATCGAACAGACCTTTTAGCCGATTATTTTTCGTTCATTTGAGGGTGGAATCATCATTGATTCTCGGTACTTAGCGATAGTTCGTCTAGCAACAGTAATTCCCTGCTCAGCTAACATAATGGCTAGTTTGTTGTCGCTCAAGGGTTTGCGAGTATTTTCATGGGCGATTAATTTTTTTATAATAGCCCTAATGGCGGTTGAGGAGCATTCTCCACCAGAATCAGTTGAGACGTGACTTGAAAAAAAGTACTTTAACTCAAAGATGCCTCTTGGCGTATGCATGAATTTTTGAGTGGTTACTCGCGATATGGTCGATTCATGCATTTCTACATCGGTCGCAATGTCATGAAGAACTAAGGGTTTCATTGCTTCTTCGCCGAGCTCGAGAAAATTATTTTGATGCTCGACAATTTTTGAAGCAACTTTTAATAAGGTTTCGTTTCTACTGTGCAGGCTTTTCAAGAACCATTTTGCTTCCTGTAAATTATCTTTTAAAAAATTATTTTCAGTGCTCGTATCGGCGCGTTTAATCAGTGATGCATATTGATGATTGATTTGTAGGTTAGGCGCAATGTCGGGATTAAGCTTAACTTGCCAGCGGTTGTTTATCTTATCGACATAAACATCAGGTATAACATACTCGGCTGTGTTGTTGTTAAATGGTTCGCCAGGGCTTGGATTAAGGCTTTTAATCAGCTCAATAACGGCTGCTAGTTCACGCTCTTTGAGTTTAGTGCGTCGAATGAGTTGGCTATAATCCCGAGAGGCTAGCAGATTAAGGTGCCGATCAATCACTTCTGCAGCTTTTTCTCGCCAAGGTGTATCGCTTGGTAATTGGGAGAGCTGAATCATTAGGCAGTCAGTGAGGTCAAGACTAGCGACTCCGACAGGATCAAATTGTTGGAGACGATGGCGTACGGCTTCGATTTCGTCGATTTCGACCTCGAGCTGCGCATCAAAGGTTTGAAGTAGTTCTTCTGGAGTTGTTTCCAATAGACCACTCGGTTTTAAAGCATCAATAATAGCAATTGCAATGCAGCGGTCTTTTTCACTCATTGGCGTGAGGTTTAACTGCCAAGCTAAATGACTAGACAACGTTTCAGCCGTTGAATTTCGGTGATCAATATCTGGAATTTCATTAAATTCATAATTGTTATTCTGTGCTGGACTACTTGAGTGGGTGTAAATATCATCCCATTTGGTATCAATGCTTAGCTCATCAGGAATATTTTCCTGCCAGTTGCCATCTTGATTACTGTCGATAGCTTCATCATTGGTGGCAAAGTTATTGTCGGACTCTTTGGCAGTTTTATCAAAGTTATTTAGGGGTTCAGAGAATGCAGGATCACTGTCATTGGTTTTACTCTCACTATTATTGTCACTCTTGCTGGTAGAGATATTTTTATCTTCTTCATAACTTGTATCATCTGAAATCTCAAGCATAGGATTACTATCGATGATTTCTTGAATTTCTTGCTGTAAGTCGAGCGTTGAAAGTTGCAGCAATCGAATCGCCTGCTGCAACTGTGGGGTCATAGTTAGATGTTGCCCCATTTTCAACTGTAAAGATTGCTTCATATTGTTTTTTAGTACATCAATTTGGAGGCATAGAGGGAGAATCTAGCCAGGTGCTAATGTTGGTTAAATATTAGCTCTAAACAAAAGATTATGCAAATCTGATGCCAATGTGAGCCAGTTGGCATTTTCGTCCTGAAAGTATGTCTTTAGTTGGATTTGCTTAGATGACGAATTGATGGCCGAGGTAGGTATCACGAACTTTTTGATTGGCTAAGATTGCCTCTGTATTGCCTTCGGCAATAACATGTCCCTCACCAACTATATAAGCGCGTTCACAAATATCGAGTGTTTCACGGACATTATGATCGGTAATGAGTACGCCGATACCGCGATTTTTAAGTTGATCTATGATTGATTTGATGTCTCCAACGGAGATTGGATCAACGCCGGCAAAGGGTTCGTCTAATAAGATAAATTCAGGGTCGCAGGCGAGGGCGCGTGCGATTTCCACTCGACGCCTTTCGCCACCAGAGAGCGACATTCCCAGCGCGTCACGAATGTGCTGGATGCGAAATTCATCCAGTAATGTGTCCAACATTTGCAGCCGCTGCTGCCGCTTAATGTCCTTGCGTGTTTCAAGAATGGCGGCAATATTATCAGCTACACTGAGGGTTCTGAAGATTGATGGCTCCTGCGGCAGATAACCTAAACCAAGTTTAGCTCTGCTATCGATCGCCTTATAGGTAATGTCAGTGCCATTGATTTCAATAATGCCATTGTCTGCACGAACAATACCAGCAATCATATAAAAGCAGGTGGTTTTGCCAGCGCCATTAGGTCCTAAAAGGCCAACAATTTCGCCGCTATTGATCATCAGAGAGACATCGTGAATAACTTTTCTGCGATTATAGCTTTTAGCAAGATGTTTAGCGATTAGTTGGCTCATAGTTATGGCATATCTTCGTTGCTGGATTTGGGTTTGATCACGGTGTGGACACGAGTATTAGTATTTTCAGGATTTTTTTTAGCTTTAATACTTTGCATGTGAGTAGAGTATTCAATTTTATCGCCTGTCACAATATAGCCTGCTTGGTCAATAGACGCATTGCCTTGAAGTCGTATGATGCCCGACTCGATGAAATATTCAAGCTTATTTGCTTCTGCTTTAACCGTCACTCTGCCGCTGCTATCGTGTTGATGGAAAAAAGCTGGTTTGCCAATTGCTTCAACATCACTGTGTTGTTCTTGGCCTTCTTCACTCATTTCGCTGTTGTATAAAGTGATAAAAGTGACCATATCACCGCTTAAAAGCAGTGATCCTTGCTCAACAATGACGTTGCCTCGGTAAATCATTTTTCCCAAGTTACTAATGCTTTGAGCATTATCAGCTCTAATTTGAATGGGCTGTGAAGGTTGGTCTGCCCAAGTGTGGCTGAAAAAAATAGACAGTATAATTATTGGTAAAATAAAGCTAGCACTTAAAAAGTTAGCTGAATGATTGATATTTTTTGAACCATTACTGTCAGGGGTTGATGACACTTTTGACTCCAGATAGAAGGTGCCACTGATTTTTGTTAAGGTCAGCTTCGAGGCCTGAGGCTGTTGTAGTGGTAGTAGGAGACTCAATGCTAATGGCTTGATCAGTTGATAAAATGTTGGCCTTAGAATCGATTGTTAAAGATTGAGTGAAGACTTTAGCCTGTCTATCTATATCGTTGATTTCCACATTACCTGTTAATTGTGTTTTTTTATCTCTGTGCCCGATTAAACCCTCATTAGCGGTAATAGTTAATGGCTTGTTGTTTTTTTCGTGAATTATCATGTGCGGTTGAATAAGTCGTAACTTGTTTTTCTTAGAGTCTATTTTGGCAGTTAATTCTTGCTGGGTGGATGCGAAAGAATCCTTATTTTTATCGTTCGTTTCAGTAATCATTTCTGCACGATTTGCAGTTAAATATTGTTGCAATTGGCCTTGAGAGTCGAACTGACGAATTTCTACATTATCTAAGATACTAACGGGTTTTTGCTTATGATTTGAGGCAGGGTTGGCTGTATTGAAAAGTGAATTGAAATTTAGATTGAGCGCATAGAAGGCGATCATAGCGCAGCTAATACCCAGTGCGAGCAAGTTGCGAATCTGCTTTTGACGTTTTTTTGCAAACATAGACTACTGCTTAATTCAATTTATTAATTTTTCTCCGAAAAGTATCGATGCTTTTATCATACAGGTCATTTGCGCAGAGAATTAACTCGGCTAACTCTCTTACGGCGCCATCGCCGCCGTCTTTCTTTGATATCCAATCTGCGACCGCTTTCACTTCGGTGTTAGCATTGGCGACAGTAGCACCTAACCTAACATTCTCAATAGCGCTTAAGTCGGGTAGGTCGTCACCCATATAGGCCGTTTGCTCTAAAGTGATGCCGGTTATTGATAGTAATTCATCCAGTGCCATAAGTTTATCTTCTCGACCTTGGATGAGGTGGTGGATAGAAAGTTCATTCGCTCGACTTTGAACGATGTTAGATTCGCGGCCAGTAATAATAGCTACTTCAATGCCTTGATTTTGCAATAGCTTAATGCCTAAACCGTCTGCAATATTAAAGCATTTCAGTTCTTCGCCATCATTGCCGAAATAAAGCTTTCCATCACTTAAAACGCCATCCACATCCAATGCGAGTAATTTTATTCCCTGAGCTAAAGACAGAATGTTTGAGTCAAACGATGCGGCTAAATTTTTATTCTTTTTCATGCTAAACCAGCTTTTATAAGGGCATGTAAATGGACAACACCTAAAACAATATTGTTATCCGTAGTTACTGCAAGGCATGAAATATTATTATCTTCAATAATCTTCATTGCCTGTGCTGCGAGCATATCATCACTAACGGTGATTGGGTTTTTGATCATGAGATCGCTCATGTTTGTGTTGTGTAGGTCATCGCGGCGATCTATCGCTCGGCGTAAATCACCGTCAGTAAAAATGCCCAGTAAGGCACGACTTTGATCGGTGATTGTCGTCATACCTAAACCTTTTTGGCTTATTTCCATAAGCCCTTCGGCCAGTAAGGCCTCTGGTTTAACTTGCGGGAAGTCTGCTTCCATTACGTCACTGACTTTTAACAGTAGTCGTCTGCCGAGTGTGCCGCCTGGATGGGAAAATGCAAAGTCCTGAGCGCTGAAGCCACGAGCCTCTAACAGCGCAATAGCCAGCGCATCGCCCATCACTAAGGCCGCTGTTGTGCTGGATGTCGGCGCAAGACCAAGCGGGCATGCTTCCTCTTCAACGCTGACATCAAGATGTATATCAGCACTTTGAGCCAGGGTCGATTCTAGGTTGCCTGTCATTGCTATTAATGGCACACCTATGCGCTTTATCAGCGGGAGTAATGTCAATAGTTCATTGGTGTTGCCTGAGCCAGAGAGGGCAAGTACGGCATCGTTAGCTGTCAGCATGCCAAGATCACCGTGACTGGCTTCAGCGGGGTGCATAAAGAATGCAGGCGTCCCTGTACTTGATAGCGTGGCAGCAATTTTATTGGCAATATGGCCTGATTTACCTATTCCGGTTACGACCACACGGCCCCGGCATTGCATAAGCGATTCGCAGGCTTGCTCAAAGCCTTTATCAAGACGATGGAGTAAGGCATGGATTGACTTTTGTTCCATTTCAATCGTGCGTTTGCCGATAGCGATGAAATTAGGCTTTTTTTTCATGGTGATAATTGACTCAGGTCTTTAATCGTTTGTGAACGTCAATGGTAGTGAATAATAAGGGTTGATTGTAAATCCTTACACAGGTTTAGGCTCGTGATTAGTTGGCACTGATCAAGCGAATGATTAAGCAAAAATGCCAATGACATCTCGCATATATGGCGATCTGGCCCAGTGCTGTTAAAAGATCAATGTGTAGTAAAAGCAATAACTTAGCAGAAGAAGCAGACCGACGGGTCGACCCAGTGACGATGCTTGGAATTTTTGCCTAAGGCTGGCCAAGCCGACTATTGCGACTAATGCGAGGGTTAACAACACCATGACAAACAGGTCTCTATTGACTGTCATGGCGGTTAATGAAGAGGGTGAAAGGATGCCTGGAATAGCCATAACCGCTAATATATTCAATAAGTTAGATCCAATAATGTTGCCTATGGCGATATCGTGATGCCCTTTAATTGCGCTAGCTATCGACGCGGCTAATTCTGGCAAGCTGGTGCCCAGCGCAACGATGGTTAAACCAATGACCATTGGGCTGACGCCAAAATGCTCAGCTAATGTTTTAGCTGACCAGACCAATAAATCCGCAAAGCCAAGCAGTGCTAATAGGCCCATGGCCACGTAAATAATAGCTTTTAGGTGGTTTAATTCTGGCGGAATTGCTCTTTCTGCCAATTCGCTTGAAGAAATTGGCTTAGCGCGGCGCGCATCCCAGATAAGCACTAAGGTAGCCAGAAAAGCCGCTGTCAGAAGACCAATGCCCTCAAGAGCACTTAAATACAAGTCCCACAAGAAAAAGACGGCAAGGAAGGTGGCTATTAGTAATAAGGGGATTTCAAGCCGCATTAGACG
>CENX01213701.1_pt1 | contig 13841 bp, 12 predicted proteins | sample 361321 | NCBI WGS metagenome assembly CENX01 (sample SAMEA2619678, study PRJEB7988) | marine metagenome | isolation source: saline water (ENVO:00002010), including | reverse complement strand
AATCAAAAAAAAATCCACTGCTGAAGATGTTTTGGAAAGACTTAAGGACCAGCACATTCTTCCAGAATTAATTTTGGAGTATAGAAAACTAAATAAATTAAAAAATACATATATTGATGCTCTGCCTGAACTTATGATTCCATCTACAGGCAGAATACACTCAACATTTAATCAAACAATTACCGCAACAGGAAGACTGTCTTCAAGTAATCCAAATTTTCAAAATATTCCAATAAAGACAGAAGAAGGCCGAGAAATCAGAAAAGCATTTAAATCAAATAACAAAGATTGGGTAATATTTTCTGCAGATTATTCACAAATAGAATTAAGAATTATGGCCCATTTGAGCCAAGATAGATCCCTTGTAAATGCTTTTAAAAATGGTGAAGATGTTCATTCAAGGACAGCTGCAGATGTTTACAGTGTTTCCATTAACGATGTTCAACCCTCTATGAGGAGAACTGCAAAAATTGTTAACTTTGGACTGCTATATGGAGCAGGTCCTTTTAGAATGAGCCAGGAGCTAGGAATCCCTCAAAAAGAGGCAAAAGCGTTGATTGAAAAGTATTTTGCTACTTATTCTGGTATTCAAAGGTATGTTGAAAATACTATGGAGAGTGCTAAGAAAGATCGTTTTGTAAAAACATTGCTTGGTAGGAAGCGTCCTGTTTGGGATATAGATAGCAGCAACCATTTACATCGCCAAGCAGCTAAAAGGATGGCAATCAATATGCCTATACAGGGAACTAGCGCAGAGATGATTAAGATAGCAATGGTTTCTATATCAAATTATATGAATGAAAATAATATGGACTCCAAGTTAGTTCTTCAAATACACGATGAATTGGTCTTTGAAGCTCCCAATAATGAACTTAAAGATCTAGAAAATATGGTAATAGATAAAATGATTAAAGCCCTTCCTCTTTCAGTGCCAATTGATGTTGATAGTGGATTTGGTGAATCTTGGTACGAGGCTCATTAATGGAAGCAAGTATAACATTAAAAAAAGTTGGAAAATTAGTTAACGACAAAACGATACTCGCTGGGCTGAATTTTGGCATAGAAAGAGGTTCTTTGGTTGCTATCATTGGAGACAATGAAGCAGGCAAATCTCTTCTTTTAAAAGTTATTTCATCATCTGAGTATCAAGAATACGGACAGGTTTTTATTCATGGCGTTGACTCTAAAAAACGTCGATCAGATGTAACCTCAAAGATCGGTTATATGCCTCATGAGCTCGATCTAGACCCATGGCTTACTCTCGAGCAGAATATAAGATTTTTTGGACTTCTTCATTCGGTAAGTCTTGAAACAATAAATACAAGAATGGTGCAATTTTCACGTGATTTACACATTGTTCCTTATTTAGGAAAAATGGTTAAGGATATTTCTCCAGGGATTATTCGAATGGGAATGATTGTAAGAACGCTAGTACATGATCCTGATATTTTAATTATGGATGACCCAACTGCATTTATGGATGCAGAATCTTATAGACATACTTGGGATTTATTGCTAAGGTTGAAAGGAAAAAAAACAATTTTGTATGTTAGCCAGTCTCTACAGGAGGTTGAAAGCGCTCATGATAGAATTTTGGTTTTAGAAAACGGCCGTATTGCATTGGATGGTAGTCTTGATCGCTTGCTAGGTAGCACTTTTGAATTTCACCAGTTTCAAATTGAATTTGATGAACTAGATGATGATTTATTTAAAAAGCTATCAAAAATACCCCATGTAAAAAATCCCTCCAGAGTTGGACAAAGTTTGCATTTTTACGGAAGAGAAAGAAATGTCTTTTTTGAGGTTTTAAACATCGCTTCTTCGTCTATAATGAAAGATATAAGAATTAAAAAACTTGGACTACAAGACTTGATGGATGCTAAATACGCAAAGGATGGAATTCATTGATTAAAGCACTTATAATCAGAAGATTTTGGCTTTTAAAAAATCGTTTAGTTATAACTGCGCCAATGATAATACTTACCCCAATCGCTTTTCATGTTTTTTTGTCCTCAGTAATTACAAACATTTATAGTTTTTCACCTAATGGTGTTACGATTGAATCATGGCTTCTTCCGGGCGTTATTTTTAGTTTTGGATCTTTAACTATGCTAGCAATCCTGTATCGAGATCTATTTAATCCTCAAAGCAATCTTCAGTTTTTAAAATTATTATCAATTTCACCTAATAGTAAATTCAAAATTATTTTAGGTATTCTTTCAAGTTCCCTAGTGGAGTGTTTGTCATATAGCATTGTTTCAACCCTTGTTCTACTTATCTTTATGCCAGAACCTTTCTCTTTTTTGGGGTTCCTTTCCATTTTATTTTATTTAATATTTTATCTCAGTTTGTTTGGAAATTTTATAATCACATTATCTATTTTTGTTCAAAGAGGGTTTACATTTCTATTTCTATCTTTTATTTTTCTACAGCTATTGTTTGTTAGTTCTAATATCTTATTTGAACAGCAGATTTATTCTGAAATAATGAACATAGTCTTTTTTAACAATCCGTTTAATATGCTTTTGTATGATTTAAGATATTTTATTTTTTTCTCAGAACTTAGCTTTACATGGGTTGCTATTTCTTTAGTTTTAACGCTGATCTGGATATTTATAAACTCTTTATTTTTAAAAAGAAAATTAAAACAATGAGGGCTTATTTATCTGGCGCAATGGAATTTGCTGAAGATGAAGGCGCTTCATGGAGAAATGAAATAACCGTTTGGCTTAAAAATACTATCAACCATGAAGCCATAGACCCTGTTATTGAATCTGCAAATCTAGTCAAAGAAAATAAGGCTGAAAATTACCGGCATTGGAAAGATAGTAATCCACAAAAATATGCGAGCTTCATTCAGCTATGTGTAAAAAATGACATTTCAATTGTAAAAGAAAATGCAGATTATTTGATTTGTTTATGGGATTTGAATGTTCTTAAAGGAGCTGGAACACACGCTGAAGTAACTATAGCTTATGATTCAAACAAACCAGTTTATTTGGTAAATAAATTACCATTAAATAGCTTAAGCGGATGGATAATGGCTTGTTCTTCAAAAATTTTTAATAATTTTGAAGATTTAAAGAGTTATTTGGTTAAAGAGTATGGATAAAACAATTGGTCCTAGTGTCGTGATTCATATAAATCGACTGATAAAGAATTACGATCAAATTAAAAAGAAGCTTTCTAGAAGCAATCTTATGATTGTTGTTAAAGCGAATGCGTACGGCCATGGAGGAATTGCCTGTGCAAATGCTTTAGAAAAACACGGATGTAAATCATTTGCTGTATTTTCAATTTCGGAAGGTATTCAACTTAGAGATGCTGGAATTACTTCTGATATACTAATTTTTAGTAAATTTAATAACTCCTATTTAGAGTTAGCTATTAAGCATAATCTGATACTAAATATATCTAATATTAAAGACTTAATTGACCTTAAAGAATTTTCAAAGAAAAACAAAAAATCTCCAAAGTTTCATATGAAATTTGATACTGGAATGACAAGATTGGGCTTAAATATTGATGAAGCTGACGAGGCTTTCAAAATTTTAAGTAAAAATAATGAATTAAAATATGAGGGATTGTATTCGCATTTTGCAACAGCTGATGAAGGAGACCTTTCATTTGCCTATAAGCAGGTTGAAAAATTTAAAGATATCTTAAATAAAGCCGAATTATTTGGATTGCAATTTAAATCAATCCATTTTTCAAATAGTGGCGCAGTTCTAAATATTGACCAAAAAGATTTTAATTTAATCCGTGTTGGTATGTTGATTTATGGAGCTTACCCTTCAAATGAAGTTCCGAAAGATATTGATCTTCAACCTGTCATGGAATTTAAAGCGCCAATAGTTGAGGTAAGAAGAGTGGATAAAGGGACTCAAATAAGTTACGGTGGTGTGTATAAAACTGAAAAAGAATCAAATATTGGAGTAGTGCAATGTGGCTTTGCTGATGGGATTCCAAGGCCGTGGTATAAAAATGGTTTTGTTGGTTACAAGGGAAAAAATTATAAGATTGCCGGTAGAATATGTATGGACCAATTTATGGTTAATTTTGAAGATGATGTACCCAGTCAGGGTGATGAGGTTTTGATTTTTGGATCAAATGATTATAATTCAATTTCCATGGAGACTATTGCTGAAGAAATAGAATCTACTCCATATGTAATTGCAACAGGGATAAACGGAAGAACTGAGTTTTTTTATCAAAATTAATATGAATTTATTTTTAAAGAAATTTATGAAGAGAGTTTGCGTAAATTATTTCACTAAGAGCATTGTGCTATTCTCCTCAATTCTTTTAGGTCAGTCATTCAATCATAGCGTAGTGATGCCTGTTCCGGATCTCTCTTTTCACCCATCTACATTCTATGGCTTAGATGTTATCGAGCAAATGGACTTTAAGCCGCTTTATGAAAAATCTATTGGTGTATTTACAAATAAAACCGCTGTAAATCGAAAGGGTCACCACATTCTTGATTTGCTCAAAGAGCACCCTAAGGTGCGTGTTGATGTGATATTTACTCCGCAATACGGACTTTTTGCGCAGCAAGATAAGCGTTTTAAAATGCGCGACGGTGAGAAATATGATCCTGATCATAATGCTCGAATTGTTGAGGTTTTCGGTAGAAATATGAAACCTCCGGCTTGGTCTGTTCGCGAACTAGATCTTATCATAATCGATCTGCAGGATACAGGTGTTCGGTTTTCAACATATATTTCAACCATGACTAAAATCTTAGAAGTTGCAAGCGAATGGAACCTTCCTGTAATAATTTTAGATCGCCCAAACCCCTTAAGAGGTGATAGGGTAGATGGACCAGTTGTAAGAACAAAGTTTCAATCATTAGAAGGGTATCACATCATTCCGATACGACACGGTCTCACGATTGGAGAATTAGCTATAATGGCCAATGAGATGGGTTGGATTAAAGATCTAAAAAGAGCTAACCTGACCATTATTCCTATGGCAAATTGGAAAAGGTCTGATTGGTTAGATAATTCAGAGCACCCATGGGTAAACCCGCATCCTTCTATAGTGTCAATTCGAACAAATTTATCTTTCTCAGGATTTGGTCTTATAGAAGGTACAAATTTAAATGATGGAAGAGGTACAGAAAGACCTTATCTTCGAGCAGGTGCACCTTGGATGTCAGGTTATCACTTAGCGGATAAATTAAATAAATTAAATCTGCCAGGAATAAAAATATCTCCTGTTGACTATGTTCCTCGAATGAAGCAGACGGACATTGCACCACCTCTTTATGTAAATGAGCTTTGTAGTGGGATTGATATTAAAATTATTGATCCAAATTTATATGACCCAATTGCTACAGCTACATCCATAATTATACTATCCAGTCAGTTATACCCTAGAGAGTTTAGATGGGCGGAATTTAATAGAATAGACATGCTTTATGGACATAGCCAGCTTCGGATATTTTCAGCTCAAGGTAAACCCGCAAATTATCTTCCTCCCCTATGGCTTAAAGATGTAATAAAATTCAATCAATTCAGACAGCGTTTTTTGATATATTAGATTAAATGAAGCCTGTATTTTCTTTTTTGGTTTTATTGTTTGTTGTCAGAATACCCGCGCAAACTCACTTTACAATTCCACAAAATGTCTGGAGATTTACAGTTAATACAGATTATTCATCCGGTAATTGGAAATCAAATAATCTTTCAAATTCAGCTATGAAATATCATTACCCAATCTACACAAAAGTTTATTCTCTTAATCAATATTTTAAAAGAACCTTAGTAACTAATAAAATAAATTTTGAATACGGTTTTACAGATAGAACAACACTCGTTTTTAAGGTCCCCTACATAAAAAAAATTACTGAGAATCAGTCTTGGTCGCTTTTGAATGACTCATCATCAGTGATTCTTGATAGCCTATTTAATTTTTATTACCCATCTACAATACCCAATAGCGGTTTATCGGATTTAACAATTGGCTTGAATGTACTATTAAAAGGTTCTCCGGCATGGAGAGGGGGAAAGCAGAAGTTTTCTTTTTATTCAGGATTGGATGTGATATTCCCATTTGGCGAGAGGTTAAAAAAATACAATGCAAATGAGATAGGAGACGATGGTATACCAAATCAATTCAAACAAGTCCCTCTTGGAGAGGGTTTAACGGAGATTAAATTAAAGTTTTTTGGTGAATTTTACCGTAAAAGATGGGGGCGTTTATTTAATATAAATTGGAAATTTGGAGTGTCAAGTTTTCAGAGAGGAGAAGTAAATCCGCGTATAACTTTTCTATGGATTGAAAATGCTTCTGCAGATTCAATTGCTACTTCAATAGGGGATGTTATTAAAAAAAAGCCACTTAATTTTAGTGGAATGATGAGCACTCAGATAGAATTGTTACCAAAAAAAGTTTTTTTTACTACTGGGATTGATTGGCAATTTTCTGGAAGAGATGAATTTTTTTCAAGTAACTCTATATGGGATGAGTGGATGAAAAAACGCAAAGGATACGATTCTCGCAATATGAACACTTCGCAGTTTGTTAAAATAAATCTGCTCAACTTGGATCCATACCTTATGGTGGGGCCTGCCCCTTTTGAATTAGAGGTTGGGGCTAGTTGGTATCTTCCTTATCCATTAACTTTTAATAGCTATGGAAATATATCATACTGGTTACAATTAAGTACGTATTTTCAAGCTTGGTAGTTTAATGTTAAAGAAAAATAAAGAAATAATATCATGGTCTCTTTATGATTGGGCAAACAGCACTTTTTCAACCACAGTTATGGCTGGCTTCTTCCCAATCTTTTTTAAGCAATATTGGTCAACAGCAGCAGATGTTACTCTAAGCACATGGTATCTGGGGCTAGCGAATTCAATCGCTTCAATTTTGGTTGCCTCTTTGGCTCCTTTTTTGGGAGCAATTGCAGATAAAGCTTCAGTAAAGAAAAAATTATTAATTTTTTTTGCTTTTATTGGAGTAATAAGTACGGGATCATTATCAATGGTCAGTCAAGGCTATTGGAGGGTAGCTATCATTTTTTATATAGCAGCATCAGTAGGGTTCATGTCTGCAAATATATTTTATGATTCTCTTTTGCCGAGCGTAGCACCTAAAGAGAAAAGGGACTTTGTGTCCTCTTTGGGTTTTGCATTGGGATATATTGGAGGTGCAATATTATTTTTAATTAATGTTACAATGTATTTAAATCCTGAATTTTACGGTATTGCTGACGCGCCAAGTGCAATTAAAATTTCCTTTTTAACTGTAGCGGTATGGTGGGCAGTTTTCTCAATACCAATTTTAATATTTGTTAAAGAACCCTTAGTCCAAATAGATATAGGTGTATTTCAATCAATTAAGTTGGGCTGGAGCCAACTTATAAGTACACTAAAAAGCATAAGAGAACTAAGAATAGTAACAACATTTTTAGTTGCTTATTGGCTTTATATTGACGGTGTTGATACTATGATACGAATGGCTGTTGATTATGGAACCAGTTTAGGTTTCTCATCATCTTCTTTAATTACAGCTCTTCTTATGGTTCAGTTTATTGCTTTTCCTGCAACCTTAATATATAGTTGGTTAGCTGGCAAAATTGGAATAAAAAATGGTATAATGGTCGGAATTATTGGCTATGCATTGATATCGATATTAGGATCAATGGTTTCAAAAGAGTGGCACTTTTATGCACTTGCTGTTCTAATTGCATGTTTTCAAGGCGGAATTCAAGCATTGAGCCGCTCACTTTATTCAAGAATAACTCCGGAGTCAAGATCAGCAGAGTTTTTTGGTTTTTACAATATGTTTGGAAAATTTGCTGCAATAATTGGACCACCTTTAATGGGATATATTGGATTAATAACTGGAAATCCAAGGTATGGTATACTCTCGATTATTATTTTGTTTATATTAGGAGGGTATTTTCTTGCAAAGGTAGATGTTGAGCAGGGCGAAAGACTTGCTAATAAATACTAAACAATTATATGTGAAAACACTTGATTAAAATTATTTACAGGATAAAAAACTATGTCTCAAAATATAGCTAAATACTCTCAATTTGTAATGCCCGATCACATAAATGTTGTTGGCACATTGTTTGGTGGACAAATGATAGCTTGGATCGATCTTGCTGCAGCAAAAGTAGCACATAGACTCTTAAAAGGTTCAGAAGTTGATGGAGCTGTTACCAGAACAATTCAAGAGGTTGAGTTCAGAGAGCCTGTATATCTAGGTGACTGGGTAAATTTTACTGCAAAGATAATTTCAGCTGGAACAACATCAATTCATATTGAGGTTAAAGCTTATGCTGAAGGAGGAAAGACGGATCCACGGCTAGCCTGCTTAGCATCTTTGGTTATGGTTTCAGTTAAAAAAGATGAAAACGGCAAATACACTAAGCATCCGCATGGCAAAACAATTAACTAAGTTAATTGTTTTTCTTACTTCTTTTGCGTTTTCCCAACAGGTTGATTCGTTAAATAATAGCAACCCACCCCTTAAGTCTATTGAGTCAAAAGTTGTTGAGATATCAGCAACTCTTACACTAGGTGAAAATAGACCAAGCGCTTTTAAGTTAAGCTTATTTTCAAGAATTAGCCCTTCGGAGGTGTTAATCTCAAGAATGTTTTTTCCTGGAGATACTATCCAAGTGATTTTGCCTGAAGATATTTTAAGCGAAGACACACTTGGTAACGTTGCCACTATAGAGCCTATAGGAGGGTCTTATGAAAAACTATATCGACTTTTTACAAAATCCTCAGAAAGAATTGACTTAGGAAACTTTAAAATTGAAATAAAGTCTGATATAATTAAGCTAAGTATTGTAGATGGGATTGAACGTAGCCCTATCCCTGTGGCATCTTTAAAGCTATTCTATGATGGAAAAATTATTTTTTCTGGAAAAACTGATTCGATGGGATATAGAAGATTAAGAGTGCCTGTGAATAGAGATAGTTTGATACCTGTGAGTTTACGTATCGACACTGGAGGTAGTTACCCAGTATGGCAGGAAAATTTAGAAGTACCTAAAGGGTCTTCATCGAAAGAAATTAAATTGTATAAATTGCAACTTGATAGAGGCGAGTCTATCTATAAAATCGTGAAAGATTTATCCCCTTTTCGAAAAGGACCCGAGAACGGATCAGAGACTCTTTTCTTTTTGAATACAGGCGATCTTATTGCAGTTAATAAAGTGGCAGGCGATAGAATGTTCGGTAAAGTGCGAATTGATCTATACGAAAAGCAATCTTTTAATTATTTTGAGGGCTGGGTATTAACCAAGCATGCCGAACTAGTAAAAGATCAACTACGAGTAAAAATCGAGAATAATAAATGAATTTAAAAAAATATAATCCATCTAAAGAAATTATGATAAACGCTGAGTACGCGTCGATAGAAGATTATAATACTGAGTATTCAAGATCCATTAAAGAAAATGATGATTTTTGGAATGAAAAAGCAGAACGACTAGATTGGTTTAAAAAATGGAAAAAGGTGAGCGATGTCGACTTTGCTGAACCAAGTATAAAGTGGTTTATAGATGGAAAATTAAATGTCAGCTATAACTGTATTGATAGGCATATTAAAAATGGAAAAGGTGAAAATGTAGCTTTCTACTGGGAAGGTAATGACATATCCGAAAGTCAAGAATTGACCTACATAGAACTGCATGAAAAAGTATGCAGATTCTCAAATGTTTTAAAGAGCTTAAATATTTCAAAAGGTGATAGAGTGTGTTTGTATATGCAAATGATTCCTGAGCTTCCAATAGCTATGCTGGCATGCTCTAGAATTGGCGCGGTTCACTCTGTAGTTTTTGGTGCTTTTAGCCCTGATTCATTAAGAGATAGAATTAATGATTCAGAATGCAAATTGCTCATAACACAAGATACCGGGGTTCGTGGGACTAAAAATAATATTCCAATGAAATCAAATGCTGATACTGCGATTCAGCAAACACCTTCTATAGAAAATATAATTGTTGTTAAGCGAACTGGTGAAAAAGTTACCATGAAAAATGAGCGAGACCATTGGTGGCATGAGCATATCAATAACGCTGATTCGTATTGTGAGCCAGAGCATATGGATGCTGAAGACCCTTTATTCATTCTTTATACATCTGGATCAACTGGCACGCCCAAAGGAGTTATGCATACAACGGGCGGATATCTTTTGTATGCTAATTATACATTCTCAACTATTTTTGACCATAAAAATGATGACATATATTGGTGTACAGCAGATATTGGCTGGATAACTGGACACTCTTACATAGTGTATGGCCCGTTGTCGAATTGCGCATCTTCCGTAATTTTTGAGGGAGTTCCAAATTATCCTGACTTTGGAAGATTTTGGGATATTATAGATAAGTATAAAGTATCTTTGTTTTATACTGCTCCTACGGCACTTAGGGCCTTAATGAAAGAGGGTGATAGCTGGGTTCAATCCCACGAACTTAAAAGTTTAAGGATTTTAGGGACTGTGGGAGAGCCAATAAAAGAACCTGAATGGGAATGGTATTTCAAATTAATTGGATCAAAAAAATGTCCTATTGTTGATACATGGTGGCAAACCGAGACTGGCGGCATTATGATCTCTCCACTACCAGGAGCAGTACCAATAAAACCTGGTTCAGCAACGCTTCCTTTTTTTGGAATTAATCCGGTGCTTCTTGATGATTCTGGCAATGAAATAATCGGTAATAATAAAAATGGTTTATTAGCAATTAAATCCTCATGGCCTGGTCAGATGAGAACAGTTTATGGAGACCATGAGCGTTTTAAAAAAACTTATTTTTCTCAATTTAAGGGGTATTATTTTACTGGAGATGGAGCAAGAAGAGATGAGGATGGTTACTATTTTATAACTGGTCGTGTTGATGACGTTTTAAATGTGTCGGGTCATAGAATTGGTACCGCAGAAGTAGAGGGGGCAGTAGGAAAAGCTGAAGGAGTTGCTGAAGCAGCTGTTGTTGGATATAGTCACAATATTAAAGGTCAAGGAATTTATGCCTTTGTTACTTTAATGACAGGAGTTGATATTAGCTCATCAATAGAGAAATCAATTTTAGAGACCGTGTCAAAAGAAATTGGTCCTCATGCAAAACCAGACAGAATTCAATTTACGCCTGGCCTTCCGAAAACACGCTCGGGTAAAATTATGCGTAGAATTTTGAGAAATATTGCGGACAATAATCTAGATAATATGGGTGATATTTCTACCCTTGCTGATCCAACAGTCGTAGAAAAATTGATAAAAGGTAATCAAGTATAGTTAAATCCATTGATTATTTTTTGCTGTCATTTCATTGCTAATATTTCCAGTATTTACAGTCTCTTTAGGTTCGATTAGCATTATTTCGCATTCTTTATCTGCAAAGGGTCTATGCTCTACTCCTTTAGGTATGACCACCATTTCACCTTTATTGAGAAATAGTTTTTCATTTTTAAGCTCAATGGTTAACTGGCCCTTTATAATAAAAAAAGTTTCATCGGTTTCTTCATGTTTATGCCAAATGAACTCATCTTTAACTTTAGCTAGTTTAAACTGATATTCATTCATTTCAGCTATGACTTTTGGTTGCCAATATTCATAGACTTTTTTGAATTTTTGATTCAAATTTATTTTTTTTATTTTCACTATTTTCTCCATGAAAGTGATTTTTCTATATCATTATTTGATTCTATTTAATAAGATGATAATTTAAAGCTAACTAATCTAATCTTTTATTCATTAAATAGGGGTAAAAATGGCAAATCTTTTAAAAATAGAATGCATTGAACGTGATTGGCAGAACGCGACAGATCAATGCGTTTCAGTTGGCATTTATAATAACTTACAATTAAACCGTCAATTGCAGGGCGTAAATAGAAAATTGGGTCGAGCAATATCCCATGCTTTATCAGCAAAAATTATTAAAGGTAAGATTGGTGAAGTTACACGTCTTGTCGGTAAAAAAGGTTTAGTTGCCTATGTTTATGGTATGGGCGAAAAAGGAAGTATGAACCCTGAATCTTTCAGGATTTCAGCTGCTGCTGTATCTAAATACTGCATAAAAGATAAATTAAAATCAGTAACATTTTTGATGCCTAGTGAAGGCAAGGATAGTGCTTCATCTCAAGCTACAGCAGAAGGAATAGTCTTAGGCAGTTATCAATTTTATGAATTCAAATCAAATTTAGAAGAAATAACGACGCTAGATTCGGCTACAATTGTCGGGGGTAATAAGGAATCGATAGAAAAAGGTGTTATTATAGCTAACGCAGTATGCTTTGCAAGGGATTTGGAGAATAGACCAGGCAACATTGCTACTCCCTCGCATTTAGCTAAACACGCTATTGAAATAGGAAAATCTTCTACTGTAGATGTTACCATCTATGAGAGGGAAAAATTTACAAAGATGGGAATGGGTGCTCTAGCGGGTGTAGCATCCGGAACGGAGGAACCTCCAAAATTTATTATCATGGAATATTTTAATGGGCCAAAAAATGAGAAACCCAAAATATTGGTAGGCAAAGGGTTAACGTTTGATAGCGGAGGAATATCGATTAAGCCTGCATCTAAAATGGATGAAATGAAATACGATATGTGCGGATCAGGAGTTGTTCTTGGCGCTATGAAGGCAATTTCGCAATTAAAACCAAAAATGAATATTGTTGGGATTATTCCTTCAACGGAAAATATGAGCGGAGATAAGGCTTATAGGCCAGGGGATATATTAACAGCGTACAATGGTAAAACAATTGAGGTCTTAAATACAGATGCTGAAGGAAGATTGATCTTAGCTGATGCACTTGCTTATGCTAGCAAGCACTATAACCCTGAATACATACTAGATTTTGCAACCTTAACAGGTGCTGTTGTAGTAGCGTTAGGCCACATTGCATCAGGTATAATGGGAACAGACTCAAAACTAATCTCTAGCATTAAAGCGTCATCGTGTACAACTGGAGAAAAAGTCTGGGAATTTCCGCTATGGGATGAATACTTAGAGCAAGTTAAATCAAAAATTGCCGATGTAAAAAATTTGGGGTCACCTGGTCAAGCTGGCACTATTGCGGGCGCAGCTTTTCTAAAAGAATTCGTTAACGATGATATACCGTGGTGTCACTTTGATATAGCCGGTTCAGCGTGGGGAGATAAGAAGATAGCTTATCAAAACCCAGGATCAGCTACCGGTGAGATCATCCGATTAGTTTTAGACCTTTTGAAAGTATAATGAGTTTTATTCCAATAATTATCTTTATTAGTGGTATTATCTTTGGTGCAGGGATGTTTTGGTTGTTAAAGAAGTTGCAAAATAACCAAGATCATGAAAACCGGAGTAATCTTAAGGCTGAATTTGGAGATTTATCTAAGCAAGCTTTAGATCAAAACCTTGACAGTTTTTTAAAATTGGCTGAAAATAAATTTTCTGAACTTCTTAAAACTTCTGATTCGCAATTAAATCAAAAGAAAGAACTCATTGATCAATCAATCGTTGATATGAAATCAAAACTTGAGGGATTAGATAAATCGACTAATGAACTAAAAGGCCATGTTGAAAACTCTCAAAAAGGTATTGGCGATCTTAATGAAACCACAAATAAGCTTTCGAGAATACTTTCAAGCTCCCAAGAGCGAGGACAGTGGGGAGAGAGAATGGTTGAAGACATTTTGGGTTTTATGGGTCTTGTCGAAGGTATAAATTTTGAAAAGCAGCTGCAAGCTGGAGATGGTAGGCCTGATTTTACATTTAAGCTCCCAAACAATAAAATGATTAATATGGATGTAAAATTCCCGTTAGTTCATTATGAAAATTTTCTTAGCTCAGACAATGAGAATGAAAAATTAAATGAAAAAAACGCATTTTT
>CENX01213619.1_pt1 | contig 13857 bp, 15 predicted proteins | sample 361321 | NCBI WGS metagenome assembly CENX01 (sample SAMEA2619678, study PRJEB7988) | marine metagenome | isolation source: saline water (ENVO:00002010), including | reverse complement strand
TGTTGGCTACCATGCGGTGAACAAAATCGAACAGCCAATAAAAGCCGCCGCCGTTAAGGACGCTGATGAATTAATCGAGCAAGTCATTCCACCAGCTAAAAAAATCAAATACCAAGATATTTTTGGTCAGTGGCTTTGTGACATGGCTGCACAAGACGACAGACTGATAGGCATTACTCCCGCGATGTGTGAAGGATCGGGAATGGTCGAATTTTCTGAACGATTTCATGATCGCTATTACGATGTGGCTATCGCTGAACAGCATGCGGTTACCTTTGCTGCAGGTTTAGCCTGTGAAGGTAAAAAACCCATAGTTGCTATTTACTCAACGTTTTTACAGCGAGCCTATGACCAATTAATCCACGATGTTGCGCTACAAAACTTAGATGTCACTTTCGGAATTGATCGTGCCGGCTTAGTAGGTGAAGACGGCCCTACTCATGCAGGAAGTTTTGACTTATCCTTTTTACGCTGCATTCCTAATATGATAGTGATGGCGCCATCTGACGAAAATGAAACGCGACAGCTGCTTTATACCGGCTATCAATTTAATGGGCCTGCCGCCATTCGTTACCCAAGAGGCGTAGGACCTGGCAAACCCATCAGTACCAAAATGGAAGCCCTGCCTATTGGACAAGGTATATTACGTCGCAGCGGTCAGTGCGTAGCTATTTTAAATTTTGGTACTTTATTGGACCGTGCTATTGAAGTGGCTGAACAGCATAACTACACGGTTGCTGACATGCGCTTTGTAAAGCCATTGGATGAAGGTTTAATAGACTCACTCGCCTCATCGCATGATTTATTGGTGACATTAGAAGAAAATACTATTCAGGGTGGCGCAGGCTCTGCGGTACTTGAATATCTGAATCAAACCGGTGTTATGCTACCTATTCTTCAACTTGGCTTACCTGATCGTTTTGTCGACCATGGCAAACACAAGGATTTACTTGCCAGTTGCGGCTTAGATAAAATCGGTATTGAGCAGGCCATTGAGCGTCGACTTGTGACACTGCCCAGCAATCAGCAACAATGGGCAAATGAGTCAAATCAATAAATTCTAGAGTAAGATAATTTTTTCGACAAAGAATGTTTATTCCTTGATAAGATGCCCTAACTTACCTACTTTGGTGTCTAAGTATTTTTCATTATGCGAGTTACGGCCAGTGCTAATCGCAATTCGTTCAACTATTTCGAAGCCCAGCTCAGTTAACGCAGCCACTTTTTTAGGGTTATTTGTCAACAGTCGCAATTGACTCACCGACAGATGCACTAGCATCGACTGACAAATACTATAGTCACGCAAATCAGCACCAAAACCTAATGATTCATTGGCTTCTACGGTGTCGGCACCATCGTCTTGTAATTGATAAGCCTTGACCTTATTCAGTAAGCCTATCCCTCGTCCCTCTTGTTTGAGATACAGCAATACGCCTCGGCCAGCCTTAGCAATTGCCGCCAGGCCATACTCCAACTGAGCACCACAATCGCAGCGTAAGCTAAACAAGGCATCACCGGTTAAACATTCTGAATGAACACGGGCTAACACGGGCTCAGGCGATGATATATCACCCATTGTCAATGCTATATGCTCTTTACCTGTTGCCTTATCATAAAAGCCATGCATTTGAAACTCACCCCACTGGGTGGGTAGTTTGCAGGCTTCGACAAAATTAACGCTCAATACAGAACTCCTAATCAGGCAATAGTAATTTTAGGGCGGGAATTCTAACATGCTGAGGGAAATTTGCGACTCACTTAGAGTCGCTAAATCCGTCTAATATAAACAGCGACAGGGAAAACTGACTGTAAATGCGCCTCTCAAAGGCTTACTTAGGTCGCACGCGGTAAATTCTACCGCCCAAATCGTCACTAACATAAACGCTGCCTTGCTGATCTTGGATCACCCCCACAGGACGACCCAGTACGGTTTGATCGGCCAAGAAACCCGATAAAAAGTCACGCGAGTGGATATTGCCATCCTCGGCCCAGTGTAATGACGTCACCTTATAGCCATCAAGGCTAGAGCGATTCCAAGAACCGTGCAATGCTACGACAGCACTGCGCTGATATATAGCCGGCAATGGATCAGTGGTGTGCAAAAAATGCAGCCCTAAAGGTGCATTATGTGGCCTAAACTGAAACGCAGGTGGCCGAGTAATGGCTAACAAATCGGGCCGGTCTTGCCCCATAGCCGGATCAGGTTGATTATCGCCATGATAGTAAGGCCAACCATAAAAACCGCCCTCGTCAATAAGATTTAACTCATCGGGCGGGAAGTTATCCCCCAACATATCACGACCGTTCTCCGTCGCAAACAGTTGCCCAGACCATGGCGCCCAATCAAAACCAACACTATTGCGCAGACCCTTGGCGATAATGGTCGGATTCGAACCATCGAGTTCAATACGCATCATCGTTGAATATCGCTCATCGTCAGGCAGGCAATTATTACAGGGTGAACCGACATTGAAAACTAAGCGCTGATCTTCAGCAATGGCTAAAGTTTTCAGCGGATGAAATCCCTCATAAGGTAAGTTATCAATGAGTGTTTCAATCTCGCCTATCACAGCTAGATTGACATCATCAAACTGCACGCGACTAATACTATCGGGCTCTGCAAAATACAGCCAGCCGTCATGCAACACCAGTCCATGCGGATTATGCCGTTCAGCTAGCAGGGTTTTTCTGCTGTCAATGCGACCATCATTATTATTGTCAGTTAAGAGTAAAATTGAATCACTGCCAATGTCGCTCACAATCAGGTCGCCGACAGACGTGAGATGCATCATTCTTGGCCGGTCAAGTCCTTCGGCATAAAGTTCGACGGTGAATCCTCTGGCAGTTTTTAATTGCGGCAATACTTCATCGCTGGGCAAATCACGTTGAAAATGGCTAGCATTACTTAATAGCTGCCAGGCAGCCACAGTGGCACTCGGATTTTTGACGGCCATCCCAATACCTAGCAAAAGTAATAAGATGAAAAAGCCCAGCAATATTTTTTTTATCATGGCACTCGCAGACCGTATCAGTTTATCGATGGGACTTAGCTCTACGCCAAGCTCTCTGGTAAAGTCATTATATAGTCTTTGATTTCATCGCGCACCCGCCGGTAATGCAGCATTGCTTTTTCGTGATTCGCCGCATCAACAGCCAACTTTGGGGGATCATCAAAGCCTCGATGAATTCGCTTAGTATCGCCAATAAATACGGGGCAATGCTCGTCGGCATGGCCGCACACTGTGACCACAATATCAAAAGATTGCTGGGACAATTCATCCAAGCGTTTACTGCGGTGCTGACTAATATCAATACCGAGTTCTGCCATAGCTTCTACTGCCAAGAGATTTAAACCATGACGCTCAATGCCAGCCGAATAACAGTCAATCTGCTCACTGCGAAAATGGCGACACAGACCCTCAGCCATTTGACTGCGGCAAGCATTACCGGTGCATAAAAAAAGTAACGTCGGTTTACTCATGGCCATATATCTCCTCGTATAAAATTACACGTTCTATCTTAAAATAAAAAATGAACCCGTGAAACGGCCCATTGATTGGATCATTCATTATTCACATTTGATCGAGACTGGTTATTAAACCGATCTATAGTTACAATAATGAGGAATCCTGAGGGGTGGCTTTAATTTTTTAATTAAAGCCTGAGATGCCATAAGCTTGTAGAAGCTGGTAAACCCTTGAACCTGATCCGGTTAGTACCGGCGTAGGAATAGGAGTTTACACTTAGCGTTTACGCCAAGGCCTTCCAACGTTCGATAACCGGGTTTTCATTTTTGTTATGGAGACTCGCATGTTTTTTAAAAAATTAACCCAAAAAATTAAAGCTTTACTGCATTTTTTTTCTGCCTGTTGTCTGAGTGTAATATCTGCAAGTAGCTATGCCAGCAGCCCGCTCGAAGAAATTGTTGTTTACTCTTCGTTAAATAAAAAAAATGCCTCAGAGTTTATTGGTAGCCTGAGTCTTATTGATAATGATCAAGTCAACTCGATTAATGCGCAGCATTTAGACCAACTGCTTGCGATTTCACCCAATACAAACTTTTCTGGCGGCGCCTCAAGAGGCCGCTTTATTCAAATCCGCGGCATTGGTGATCTGGAGCAATTTGTAGACCCGAAGGCTTATCCTTCAGTTGGGCTGACTGTCGATGGCATTGAGCTTAATGGACTATTTGGAAGCGGCCTTCTATTCGACATTCAGCAGCTCGAAATATTGAGAGGTCCGCAAGGAACCCGCCTAGGTGCTGCTGCATCAGCGGGAGCGATTAATATTATCTCAAATACTGGCGGGAATAATAATTATTTAGCCGCAGGCTTTGGAAGGTATAACAGCCACCAAATTGGGCTCGCATATGGTTCAGCAATCAATGACTCTTTGACTGCCCGAACCGCTATCCAAAAATACACAAGTGATGGTTATATCACTAATGAATTTCTCGATCGGGATGACACCGGCCAGTTTAATGAGTTACAAGTCAAAACCAATATCTTGTGGCAAACCAGTAAAAAAAATCAATTCAATTTAACGCTACTTCACATTGATACAGACAATGGCTACGATGCGTTCTCACTGACCAATACAGACTATAAAACACAGAGTGATCAACCTGGGTATGACCGACAAGAGATTAATGCTGTCGGCTTTCAAAATACATTCCAATTTAACGACAGCTTCGCCATTGAGAGTAAATTCACAAGCCTCGATGCGAACTTAAACTATGGTATTGATGAAGACTGGACTGACAGCAACATTTGCCAAAATATAACTTGCGCCTATGGAAGCTTTACCGGATTTGATCTTTATCAAAGAGACCGAAAAGACCACAGTTTTGACTCCAGAATAATAGCAAATAATTTAGTCGTTGGGTTATACCTTCAAAATCAAAACGTAGATTTAAACCGTGAACGAATCGGCAGCTACCCTACCTCGCTCAATAGTGATTATAAAACTCAACGGAGAGCTATTTATGGTCAGTGGGAATCTGAATTAGCGAGTAACATTGATTTATTATTTGGTACTCGCTATGAACATTTTGAAGATGACTATGATGATACCAATGGCACAAATAGCCAGTCCTCAGATGATCTATATTCTATTGAAGCTGGCATCAACTTTACACGCAATGATAATGATTTATCAATTTTACTATCGAGAGCAAGCAAACCCAGCGGGGTCAACACCGATGCTAGCTCAAACATAAATGCAGTAAATCCTGTTTTTAAAGACGAGCTTATTGATCGATTACGTTATGAACGTGAAACGCTAACAAATATAGAGGTCCGTAATAAGACAACTATTTATGGCGGCGAATTTCAAGCGACTGTATTTTATAATGAAAGAAAAAATCCACAATTTGAGACATTTCTTTATGATCATATTACTTCATATGCATTTATCGGCTATCAAGATAATGCGGAAAAATCTTACAGCCTCGGGCTTGAATTTGAACTTTCAAAACAAATTAATGACCGACTATTAATTCGAAGCAGTTGGTCTATTATAGATACGAAAATAAAAAACTTACGAGTATATGATTTTGATGAATATGGTTACATTAATACAGACAGTAAAGATCAACCGCGAGCAGCAAGCTATCAATATTACATCGCCATCGATTTCCAAGTTTTACCAACACTAAATGCACAATTGCAAGTAGAAGGTCGGGATGATTATGAGTACGCATATTATTTTAATCGCCGCTCAGAAAATGTTAATCTCTTACATGCCAGCTTAGCATCCGTTAAGGAATCAATCACATTGTCTGTATGGGCTAGAAATTTACTCAATAAAAAATACCCTATACATGGGCTTTATTTTGGCAATGATCCACGTGATGACTATACCAATAACCTCTATACACAATTAGGTGAACCAAGAAATATTGGTCTCTCTATCCGCTATGACTTATAAGCTGACTTAGGTGTATGCATTATGAATATCACTGCTGAACTTAGCCTTTATCCATTAATGGATGATTACGCGCCGACTATTCGGTCCTATATTGACGCTCTCAATGCAGTAGATGGATTAGAAGTACGTACTCACGCCCTAAGCACAGAGATATTTGGCGAGTTTTCACTGGTGATGGAGGCCATACAAACGGCGACAGAAGTGGTTTTTAAAGAAGAACCGGCGGCAGTCTTAGTCGCCAAGTATTTAAACCGCGACCGGCGAGATTAATAGCTATTATGGATTTACTGGTTAATATCTGGCAAGAACTTAGCCAATACTCGATACCTGAAATGATCGCGGTATTGGCCTCGCTTAGCTATGTCATTCTAGCAACGCGCGAGAATCGCGCTTGTTGGCCTGCTGCGATAATGGGTTCTGGCATTTATGTCGTGGTCTTTTTTCAATACCAACTCTACATGGACTCAGTGCTAAGCGTATTTTATGTGGCGATGGCTATTTATGGGTGGTTTACTTGGAAAACTGCTCGCGAACAGTCCACCACTGCCAGACATATTCCCGCCGTTAAGATTCATTGCTGGTCGAAACAAACACACGTTTACGGACTATTGGCTGTTGCCTTACTGACGCTAAGCTCGGGCTCTTACTTAACCAATAATACCGATGCCGCCTTCCCCTACTTGGACTCGCTCACCACCTGGAGTAGTTTGTTTGCCACTTGGATGGTCGTTAACAAAGTCTTAGAAAATTGGCTTTACTGGATTGCTATCGACGCCTTATCACTGTATTTATATATTAACAAAGCCTTATTTTTTACCTCGGCCTTGTTTGCACTCTACATTATTATTGCTGGCTACGGTTACTGGCATTGGCGCCAGCGCTGGCAAGCTCAGCAACAAGAGTACTAACATAGTGAGCTTATCGCCAACATTGGAACAATGCCTAACACAATGGCGCGACTGGCAATTAGAGCCGGCATTATCAGAAATGCCGGTTGTTTCAGCAGAGCTTAGCCGAGGAAAAACCAATCAAAGCTTCTTATTAACAACCGCGCAACATCAATACGTGCTTCGCATTCACGCTGATTCGACGATCTTTTCAATCAACCGTCAACAGGAATACCGTATTCAGCAAGCCCTCGCAAAAACAGGGCTTGGCAGCCCAATATATTATCAAAGTCCCGATGATAGCTATCGTGTATCAGCATTTATTCAAGGCAACACAGTTAACCAGCTAGATGCCTCTAGTGATGAGCTATTAATACCGATATGCAATGCTATTAACCAATTGCATGGTGTCAATCTTGACCTACCTTGTTTTAGTTACACTCAGCACATAACGCATTACTGGCAAGCACTCAATCAATCAACCACAGTCACCCCAGTAGATTCCGCAAGGCATGCGCGCATGTCGGCCTTGTGTCAACAATATGAGACCGATTTTGGTCAACAACGCCATCTTTGCCACCATGATCTTCATGGCGACAATATTTTGTTAGCGGACCAAGCTCTAACTGGCCAAAATATCCTTTTCCTCGACTGGGAATTCGCAGGCCTAGGTATTGCTAGCTTCGATTTTGCCGCCCTCGCCTGCGAGTTATCAATTGATATATCAAGTATTTCCAAGTACAGCGGCATCTTAGCAACAGAACTTGAAATGGCAGCTTCGGTCTATCGTTACATTTGTGAAGTGTATAATCGCGCCATTGTTTGCTAGCATCATTTAAATGACACGATTATCGCCTAAGCGACGCAACGGCTAATGTAATGACCCACTTCAATTCACAGGAATTTTCTCGTTATGCGCGGCATATCCAGCTGGGCGATATTGGTGTTGATGGTCAGCGCAAACTAAAATCGGCACATGTACTCATCGTTGGCTGCGGCGGCCTCGGCGCGCCAGTCAGTCTATATCTTGCTGCTGCGGGTGTTGGCCAACTGACCTTAGTCGATGGTGATCACGTTGAGCTCAGTAATCTACAACGGCAAGTGATCTTTACGGAAGCAGATATTGGCCTTAGCAAAGCTATTTGTGCTCAAACCAGACTGAAGGCACTGAATAGCCATATTAAAGTGAACACTGCCTCAGAAAGGCTAACTGTGGATAATGCTGAACGGCTGATTCAGGCTGCCGACTTGGTGATTGACTGCACCGACAACTTTGCCACGCGTTATTTAATCAATGATGTCTGTAAAGCTCACAGCAAAAGCTGGATATACGCCAGCGTCTATCAGTTCAGTGGCCAGTGCGCCCTGTTCACGCCTGAGCAAACCTGCTTCCGTTGCGTATTCCCTAAGCCGCCTAGTAATGCGCCCGACTGTAACAGTCATGGTGTACTCGGTGTCTTGCCTGGCTTACTCGGCACGCTTCAAGCAACTGAGGCAATCAAATACTTAACCGGTATAGCCAGCGGCATTGCTAACGCGCTATTACTGATTGAAGCCGACACCATGCAGATGCAGAAAATTCAATTACGCCCCGATGAAAATTGTCCCTGTTGTGATAAAGACTTCTCCTTCAATTCAGCCCTAGCGGATTATCAACCACCGTGCAAGACAGCTAGAAATGAAAATGACAAATACAGCCTAACTGTTGAAGCATTTTATCAACACCAACACAACAAAGAAGTTGTTCTGTTAGATGTTCGTGATAAAAACGAGCATGATGCATTTAACTTAGGCGGCTTACATGTACCACTCACCGAATTGAAGCAACGGTTAGATGAACTACCTAGTAACAAAAAAATAGTTGCTTATTGTCAATCCGGTGTTCGCAGCTCGGCGGCAGCACAGTTGCTTAGACAAGCTAATCTCGATGCCATGTCCGTTAACGGCGGCATTGCCGAGATTATCAGCCAATAATTTTATTATTTAGTTTAATTAAAAAAGATCAGGAGCAATAACTATGACTAATAACAGCGATATTATTACCGACTTTATACATTGCTGGGGCAGAAAAGATATCGACGGTATTATGGCTCACTTTAGCGAAGATGCAATTTATATTAACATCCCAATGGAACCAGCTAATGAAGGGGTTGCCGCTATTCGCGCGTTCATCGAAGGCTTCATTGGCATGGCCAGCGACATTGAATTTATTGTTCATCATCAAATTGATAATGGTCAAGGTATTATTATGAACGAACGTACCGATCGATTTTTCATTAATGACGCATGGCTAGAACTGCAAGTCATGGGCATCTTTGAATTAGCTAATGGTAAGATCACTCATTGGCGTGATTATTTTGATATGGCCAAATTAAATGGCGGCTAATCAATGCTGATGGCCGCCAACACCGTGGGCATGGCCGTGATCGATTTCTTCGGCCGTCGCTTCGCGCACTGACTCGATGACGATCGAAAAACTGAGCGCCTGACCGGCCAATGGGTGATTGGTGTCGAGATCAACATTAAACTTGCCTACTTTAACCACTGTCGCGTCTTTCGCACCGTCTGCAGTATTCACTTTAACCATTGCACCCACCGCCATTTTTTTCGGCTTAACGACTAAATGCTTAATCGGTACACGCTGAATGCTGGCTTCCTGACGGGGACCATAAGCCTGCTCGGCGGTTAAATCAACGTCGAGCTGATCACCTACTTCGCAGCCCTCTAGCGCCTGCTCTAATGCAAACAAAATGTTTTGGTAGCCATGCAAATAAGCGATTGGCTCATCGGGGCTTGAGCGCTCTAACTCAACACCTTGGCTATCTTTTAAGATGTAGCTAAACGTAGCTACGGCGTTAAAGGAAACCTTCATATGCTTATCTCGGCTTATTCGCATTTAAAATAGATTAAACAGCTGTAACCCTTATAAAATCGACTATCGATAACAATAGTTAAAAGACCCTTACGCTCAAACAACTTGGAGTTGGTTAATGTTAAAACATGTACTCTTGAGTAATCTCATCATTGCTATTATAACCCTAAACTCATCGGCGATAGCAGAACAATTACCCACTAAATCAGCCTTATCTAATAACACCACAAAAGAATTAGACGCTGCATGGGAAACACTGATTGACGGCCTTTACAGAGCAAAAGATACGCTTGAGAAGCCGCAGCACTTCCCGCCTGAAGCCAGCGATAGGGTGCTTGCGGAAGGTTATCGGTATTTATTCGCCCATCTTAACCGCGCGATTGAATTTGAATTTCGTGCCGACCCTTTATTTCCTGAATTTTTTCGCTCAATGGACATGCTTCGCAAGTGGACAGGCGAAAATCCGGACGCGATGTATTTAAAAGCACCGATCGACGGACAGGGGTTTTATCGGGTCACCGGCCAAGCTGCCAATACCAAGGAATGGAAAACGTCTAAGCGGGGCATAAAAGGACCAAAAGCACCACGGCATGTGACTTTCCAAACCGTCAGTGACGTGCCTGGCCATACAGGGGAAATGGCTGAAATGCAACAATGTAAAAGTCAAACCCTCGACTTTATCACCGGTCTTAATTTATTAACCGATAGAAAAGGTCGATTTGATTTATTGATTGGCCCAGAAAGACCCGCCAACTATAAAGGAAATTTTTTACTGTCACGTAAATTACTCGCCTGCCCAAGCAATGATACATCGGCTGTCAAAGAGGCAAAATGGCTGGCGGTGCGAGAAATATTTTCGGATTGGGAAAATGAAATTCCATTAGAGTTAGACATTGTTCGACTCGATAGCGCCGGCCTTAGTAAACCCCCGATCACTGTAGAACAACTCACAACTAAGCTCAATAATATTGCTAAAGAAGTGCCTAACCAAATTCGATTTTGGAATTTAATTATGGAGTTCCCACTGGAAGTCGCCCGCGATGCTAATCAAGATGGTCAGCGTAACTTACCGGTCAATGGTATTAATCAACCGGCCCCGCCATTCACAGCAGGTGGTGTCGCTGGCGCTAAACAAATTTATGCCTCTGGTGTATTTGACTTTGCTCATGATGAGGCCTTAGTCATTAAAATCACAGCACCCATAGAGCCGCACTATATCGGCTTTCAATTAAACAATTTGTGGATGGAAGGCCCTGACCAGCAAAATTATGTTAGCAGCTTATCTGGCCATCAATTACCGATTGCCAGCGACGGTTCGCGTTATTATATTATCGCCCACCATGACCCTGGCGTCGAAGGCTGGGTATCCACCACCGGCATTCAACACGGTTTTTTTGCCATGCGTTTTTTATTTAGAGATGATCCAGACCAACAACAACTACCCGCTGCAGAAACTATGCTAGTTCCATTAGCAGAACTGAAAAATGTCCTGCCTAGTGATACGAAATTAATAACTTCAGAGCAGCGCTTGAAAGAGATTAGCATCCGTCAGCAACATATCAAAAGACGATGGCGTGGACACTAAAATGTGACGAAGATGCTGACTAGATATAAAAGCAAGCCGGCAAAAACACCTGCCAATACATCATCAAGCATTACGCCTAAACCACCATGAACATGCTTATCAAGATAATTGATAGGCCATGGTTTCCAGATATCAAATAAGCGGAACAGGCAAAAACCGACTAACAGCCATAAAAAACCGGCAGGGGCGAACATCATCGTCAGCCAAAAACCAACAAATTCATCCCAGACAATCGCGCCGTGATCTTGCACACCTAAGTCTTTACCCGTTTTATCGCAAAAATAAATGCCAATAAAAAAAGTTGCTGCTAAAAAAGAACTTTGAAATAACAGTGGTTGCTCGGCCAACCAAAGCCAAATCGGTATTGAAGCGATTGTACCTACTGTTCCGGGCGCCTTAGGGCTAAGACCGCTACCAAAGCCCAAGGCTAAGAAATGCGCTGGGTGAGCGAATAAAAACTGCCATGTAATCTTCATAAGATAAACCATTGCAATAAAAAATTAAAAATGTTGGTAGCCTTCAACTTTAAAACTCGTCCAATTGTTTCCAAGCAACTTAACGCCACTACCACTTTTCACTGTGCCTATTCGATGACAAGGCAGCTGGTGTTTGTTTGATAAATCCATTATCGCCTCAGCCATAGGTGGCGCAGCAGTAAAGAGTAATTCATAATCATCACCACCACTTAATACCCATTGTTTTATCTTGTCAGGATCAGCGTGAGAAAGTAGGCCAGAATGTAACGGTAGCAAATCGCCCATAATTGATAACTGCGTCTGACTCTGCTCAGCAATATGCTGGGCGTCCGCTAACAGGCCATCTGAAATATCTATCGCTGCATTTGCGAATGTCAATAACTCAACACCAAAATCGAGTCGTGGTTGTGGCGCATAAAAGGATTCCTTTAGATTTTCTTTTTCCGCCAAGTCACAGGGCCATTCGTCACTGGCAATCGTTTCGGTTAATAAGGCTAACGCAGCTGCGCCCTTACCCAAGGAGCCCGTTACCCACACATCATCACCGTCTTGCGCCGCACTACGCCGCAAGGTAGAGCCTGCCTCATCATGGGTATTACCTAACAAGGTCAATGACACGCTGAGGCATGGACTTTTTGTCGTGTCGCCGCCGATAAGGGCAATACCATAATACTCGCACTGCTGAGCGAGTGACTTTGAAAATTCTGCTAACCATTGAGGATCACTGGAAGTCAATGAAAGTGCCATGGTCATTGCAGTGGGTATAACACCCATCGCGGCAAAGTCGCTAATATTAACTCCCAAGGCCCGGCTTGCAAGATGTTTAGGCGGGAAATATTTTGGAAAATGAACGCCTTCAATAAGCGTATCGGTGGCAATGACTATAGGCGTCTTTGAAGAAGGCAAAATAGCGGCGTCATCTCCTACACCCAACAATACACCACCTGACTTCTGAATACCGTGACCAGAAAAAGAAAAATATTGCTTGATAATATCGAATTCAGATAAGGCTGCCATGATCAATAAGATTTTTCGCACGGTTATTAGATTACAAACAAAGCGTTACTGACTTATTGGGCGGCCACTTCAACCTTGCGTAGTTGCTTAGCCACCTGATCAAGCACCCCATTAATAAATTTATGACTGTCTTCAGGCCCAAATTTTTTCGCCAAATTTACCGCTTCATTAATAGCCACTTTGTAAGGCACATCAATGCGGTTTTTTAATTCATAAGTTGCTATTCTCAATAACGCATGGGTAACGGGGTCGCATTCATTCAATGACCTAGCCTCTGTGAACGGTAAAAGAATTGAGTCGAGTTCTTTTACCGAATACTGCACACCTTTCAGCAACTCCAAGAAATAGTCTTGATCAGTGCCTTTCATATTAAAATCAACATTAAACTGCGCAGAAATTTCATTCGCCTGAGTGGCGTTTAGCTGCCATTGATATAGTCCCTGCATCGCAAAATGCCGTGCTTTATGTCGCTCGCTGGCCAGTGCTCGACGCTTGATTTGCTCGGGTGACGGCTTAGCCATTACGTGAGTTTACTCAGTAAGTCGGCCATTTCTAAAGCTGCAAGAGTCGCTTCACGGCCCTTATTTGCCTCACCCTTTTCTGCACGCGCTAAAGCTTGATCAACCGTATTAACCGTTAATACACCGAAACCAATTGGCAGGTCATACTCTAAGCTAACGTCAGCAATACCACGAGCACATTCACCCGCAACAAAATCAAAATGCGGCGTATCGCCTTTTATCACTGCGCCAAGTGTCACTGCCGCTTTATATTGGGCTAACTGAGCGATTCTTTTAGCTGCCAAGGGGATTTCATATGCGCCAGGCACATAAATAATATCGATTTGCTGTTCAGTAATGCCTGCGGTCTCTAAAGTCTGTAATGCACCTTCTAGCAGATTATCTGCAATAAAGGCATGCCAACGACCGATGATAATCGCCACACGATAAGACTGCGCTTTAGCATCACCACTAACACAATTTAAACGATCCATTTTTTTCTGCAGCTCTAAACTACGCTGATAGTTTTTTGATCGAGGGTCTTCAGCTTCTGTTTTCATAATTGATTCTTTTCACTCTGACAATAAGCGTT
>CENX01193758.1_pt1 | contig 13859 bp, 13 predicted proteins | sample 361321 | NCBI WGS metagenome assembly CENX01 (sample SAMEA2619678, study PRJEB7988) | marine metagenome | isolation source: saline water (ENVO:00002010), including | reverse complement strand
AAAAAATATTTGCTGCCGATTTGAGTCTAACAAGTATCCTAAAAAGAGGATGAGGGTGATTATCGACTCAAAAAAGAAAGATTTCTTTTGAAGCCTTCGTAACGGGTTCTTTTTACCGCACTGTTTTTAAAAATGGTTTCAAAAGTGACCTCGGTAAGTTCTTCCCAATCTTTTTTCGTGAAATCCAGCAGTTCAGCTCGAGGATCAAAGAGTGGTTCGCTGTGCGATTTAGAAAAGCGGTTCCACGGGCAAACTTCCTGACAGACATCGCAACCAAAAGCCCAGTCGTCCATCTTGTTTTGAAATTCATTTGGTATTTGATCTTTCAGCTCAATTGTTAGGTAAGAAATACATTTACTTGCATCAATATTATATGGTGTAAGAGCTTCTGTAGGACAGGCGTCAATGCAGGCAGTACAGGTTCCACAATGATCGGTTACTGGGGTGTCGTATTCTAATTCCAAGTCCGTGATTAATTCAGCTATAAAAAAGAAAGATCCCACTTTTTGGGTGATCAAATTAGTGTTTTTACCAATCCAGCCCAAGCCGCTTCGAGAAGCCCAAGCCTTATCCATAACAGGTGCTGAATCAACAAATACCCTACCATTAACCTCACCTATTTCATCTTGAATGGTCTGTAAGAGTTGACCGAGTTTTTCCTTAATAACAAAGTGGTAATCGGTACCATAAGCATATTTGGATATTTTAGGAACACCCTCATCTTGGAGCTCATCAGTATAATAATTCAGCAAAAGTGAAACTACACTTTTTGCTCCAGGGACAAGTAATCGAGGATCTAGACGTTTGTCAAAATGGTTTTCCATGTAGGCCATTTTACCATGTTTACCATCTTGAAGCCATTGTTCAAGCCTAGGGGCTTCTTCCTCTAAAAAATCAGCTTTAGATATCCCGCAAGACAAAAAACCTAAATCCTTGGCGGAATTTTTGATTAAGGTAGTTCTGGTGTTAACAGATAACATAATTTTAAATTATTACAATTTAAAAGTTAAGAAACTTAAATGAAAGAAAATAGAGGTGACATAACAAAATTTAGGATAAATAATGTTTTTTATGAAAAATTTATTTTAAAATCGGATGAAAAACAAGTTTAATGAACCTGATCATGGTTATTGTGATCTTTATATGAATATTAAACTTTCCGAGGGTCACGTTTCTGAAATATAAATCCACATTCTTGGCATAATTCAAGCGAGAATGGATCAAGGAGTTCATGAACTTAACGAAGTGATGAGAGGATTAAAGTCGGTTAATGAAAAAGGGGGGTGGCTAAATTTACAAGTGAGGCATAAAAGTGGAAAATGACTCATGAGGATGGAAGAATTAATAAAGTAAAAGAAGAATACCCAAACCATACACATCCAGCAATTGACTCTTTCCCTGGCAAATGATATAGTCATGAATGTAAAACTTTAAAAGAGTTCAGTGATGCAGTATTTAACTTACAACACGCTGGAAAAAGAATTATGGATGCACGTGCTACAGGAGTCCTAGAGTACAAAAAGGCTCATGACTCTTTTTGGGATTAGTCAGAAAATATTTTTTAATTGCTTCGTGAAATAGTTTTTACTAGGTCATATTTTTGATTTTTATTCATTTAGATCAAAATGTCTAAAATAAACCTTTCTGATTGTCTCTGATTCTTCCAAGGTGACGGTAGGCCAATTCTGTAACTTCCCTGCCTCTTGGAGTCCGAACTAAAAAACCTTCCTGAATCAAAAAGGGTTCGTAAACCTCTTCGATCGTTTCACCATTTTCGGCAACAGCTGTAGACAGTGTATTAATACCTACTGGGCCGCCTTTAAATTTATCTATAAGCGTAGTAAGTATTTTGTTGTCCATTTCATCCAGTCCATGGGCGTCAACATTCAATGCATTAAGGGCATATTGAGTGATTTCGATATCAATTTTACCATCCCCTTTGATTTGTGCAAAATCCCTAACCCTTCTCAGCAGACCATTTGCAATTCTCGGAGTACCCCTACTTCTCCCCGCAATCTCAATACCTGCTTGTGAGGTAATCGCCATATTCAATATATCGGCACTGCGTTTCAATATAGTAGATAGCAGTTCGGCATTATAATATTCAAGTCGACAGGTAATACCAAAACGAGCGCGCATCGGGGCTGTCAACAAGCCAGAGCGAGTGGTCGCCCCAACAAGGGTAAAGGGATTAAGATTGATCTGAACTGTACGTGCATTAGGTCCCGTTTCGATCATGATATCAATCTTATAATCCTCCATGGCAGAATACAAATATTCCTCTACTATTGGATTGAGTCGGTGGATTTCATCAATGAATAAGATATCTCTGGGTTGAAGGTTGGTAAGCAGACCTGCCAAATCTCCTGGTTTATCCAAAACAGGTCCTGAGGTTGTCTTTACTCCGGCTTCCAACTCACCTGCCAGTATATAAGCCAAGGTAGTTTTTCCAAGTCCCGGAGGACCGTGAAATAAGGTATGATCTAGTGCCTCTTCCCTTTGGTTGGCAGCCGCGACAAAGACCTTGAGGTTTTCAAGTATACTCTCTTGTCCAGCGAAATCTTTGAAACTTTCTGGCCGAAGTGCTCTGTCAATATCTTTCTCCTCAGGTGTTAACTGTTCGTCTGATGGATCTAAAAATTCATTCATCTGTAACAAAGATAAATGATTTAATCTTAGATTTTAAATCCTGCAAAAATGTCCCATAAAACTAAAATATCATGAATTTTGAATGATTTTTTAACTTGAATTAAAAGCCACTTTTTTTGAAAAGATTTTAATATTCTGATTATGAATCAATAATTACTTCAATGTAACTGGCTATTTTATTTATAGAGATACCGATAATCTATAAAGTAAAGGGTTTTGGGGGTGATTCTCTTATTTATTTACTTACATAAATGCTATAAAAATAAACTAAGTATAGGCCACTGAGAATTGAATTCATCTAAATGAAAACTAAGAGAGCTGCCTTGAGGCAGCTCTTTTACATGTAATTATTTGGTTAATGTTGAATTTCATCTTCCCCATCTTTTAGGGGGATATGTTGCGGCACAAAGTCCACATCTTGACCAGGTTTGGAATAGTCATACGCCCAACGGTGCACTTCAGGAATTTCTCCTTCCCAGTTACCGTGGATGTGCTTAATTGGAGCCGTCCATTCGAGGGTAGTGGATTTCCAAGGGTTTTGTTCTGCAGGCTTTCCATAGAAAATACTGTGGATAAAGTTGTATAGGAAAACCAATTGTGCAGCTCCAGCAATCAAAGCAAAAACGGTAATTACGACATTGATATTCGCCAAATCGTCAAAATAAGGAAAGGCCGTATTGGTGTAATACCTTCTCGGAAGTCCAGCCATACCTATAAAGTGCATGGGGAAAAATACACCATAGGCACAGATAGCGGTGACCCAAAAGTGAAGGTACCCTAAATTTTTATTCATCATCCTTTTGAACATCTTGGGAAACCAATGGTAAACTCCAGCAAAAAGTCCATAAAGAGCGGATATTCCCATTACTAGGTGGAAGTGAGCTACTACAAAATAGGTGTCGTGTACGTTGATATCAAGCGTACTGTCACCCAAAATGATTCCCGTCAATCCACCAGATATGAAAGTAGAAACCAAACCAATGGAAAACAACATGGCAGGGTTAAGCTGCAGGTTCCCCTTCCATAGGGTGGTGATATAGTTAAATGCCTTCACCGCTGAAGGGATAGCAATCAATAGCGTTGTAAAAGTAAAGACCGATCCAAGAAATGGATTCATTCCTGAAATAAACATATGGTGTCCCCATACAATGGTAGATAAAAAGGCAATCGCCAAAATAGAGGCCACCATCGCACGATACCCGAAAATGGGTTTCCTGGAATTTGTTGCTATAATTTCTGAAGTGATTCCCAAGGCAGGCAATAAAACAATGTAAACCTCCGGGTGACCCAAAAACCAGAAAAGATGTTCGTAGAGAACAGGTGATCCACCTTGATAATGCAATACTTCTCCCTGAATAAATATGTCCGAAAGGAAAAAAGAAGTCCCAAAACTTCTGTCCATAATCAATAGCAGAGCTGCAGACAATAATACTGGAAAGGATACCACTCCAATGACGGCAGTGATAAAGAAGGCCCATATGGTCAAAGGCAAACGACTCATCGTCATTCCTTTGGTTCTGAGGTTTAATACTGTAACGATGTAGTTCAATGATCCCAATAAAGACGAAGCAATAAAGATGGCCATAGAGACCAACCATAAGGTCATTCCAAGGCCAGATCCAGGTTGAGCTTGTGGAAGGGCACTTAACGGAGGGTAAATTGTCCAACCAGCTGCTGCTGGTCCAGCTTCAACAAATAATGAGCAAACCATAATGACACTGGAAAGAAAAAACAACCAGTAGGAAATCATATTGAGCAATCCTGAAGCCATATCCCTTGCACCAATTTGCAATGGAATCAAAAGGTTACTGAAGGTTCCACTCAATCCTGCTGTGAGGACGAAGAATACCATAATTGTACCGTGAATGGTAACCAACGCTAAATACACATTAGGGTCCATGACACCATCTGGTGCCCATTTTCCCAAAAGAGCAGACATAATACCCATGGGCTGCTCTGGCCAAGCGAGTTGCAATCGGAATAATAGTGACATAGCAATCCCTATGATTCCCATAAATAATCCTGTGATCAAGTATTGTTTCGAGATCATTTTGTGATCTTGACTGAAAATATACTTGGTGATGAACGTTTCTTTGTGATGATGTCCGTGATCCTCCTCTTGGTGTAATTGCGCTGCTGCTGTTGACATGATCTTAAATTTATTTTAGTTTGTGTTATTGGATGACTTCCGCAAAGGTTTGCTGATCCATTATCCATTGTTTAAATTCTTTTGGTGTTTCTACGACTATTTTCATTTGCATATTGTAATGTGAAGCACCACAAATTTTATTACAAAGTAACAAATAATCGAAGACATAGGGTTCTAAAGCTTCCTCTCCTTTTGCTATTAATACTTGACTGTTTTCTCTTCTGATAGAATTGATCTTTTTTACCTTAGCCTTAATTTCATCTGTTTGTCTCATATCTTCAGAGGTTACAGTAGGCGTAAAGGCAAATTCGGTAATCATTCCCGGTACACAGTTCATCTGAGCTCTAAAATGTGGCATGTAAGCAGAATGTAATACATCTTGAGAACGCATCTTGAAAATTACTTCTCTTCCTGCAGGAAGATGGAGTTCTTGTACCACAATATCATCGAATCCATTTGGGTCTGTGGCATCAATCCCTACTAAGTTTTTTCCATCAAAGTCTTGTAAAAATCGAACATTGGCATCACCCAATACACCATCGTCTCCAGCATATCGGGCTTTCCAATTAAATTGTTGGGCGTATAACTCAACGACTAAGGCCTCTTCATTTTCTTCTACCGTCATAATATCAGTCCATGTATACAATCCATAAAGAATCAAACCTGCCAATGCTATCACTGGAATAATAGTCCAAATAGCTTCTAATCGATCATTATCAGCATAAAAAAGTGCCTTTTTCCCCTTCTCCCCTCTATATTTATAGGCAAAATAATGCAGAAGGGCTTGGGTTATGGTTTGAGTGAAAAATATAATAGCAAATGAAATCCACATCAAGTTGTCGTACTCTGATCCATGTTCAGAAGAAGCACTAGGCAACAATACATCGCCCCATTTCCAAAAAGAAAATAAAGTAATGGCATAGATGAATATCAAGAAAGCAAACATTAACTGACCATTCCAACGGTTGTCATCATCGTCGGCTACTTGCGTGTTCTTCTTTTTTGGTTTAGACAATTCAAATATCTTGGTGATTTGCCAGATTGCAATTGCAATCAAAACTAAAACCGTAAGTGTCAATGAAATCGTCATTTATCTTCCCTTTAATTGTTAATAGTGAAAACGTTCACTCTCACCCATGAATGGATCTCCCGCTGCATGAAGTGGCGCTTTTGAAATTTCTTTAAATACAATAAATATGAACAGCCCAAAGAAGAATAAAAATCCTCCTATTTCCTCTAAACCGATAAACCATTGGTCTCCTACTGCTGAGGGCATAATCATATTAAATACATCTATGTAGTGTCCCATTATAATCACAATCCCTGCCATCACAATGAAATAATTTATACGCTTATAATCGCTGTTCATCAAAATCAACAATGGGAAAATGAAATTCATTACCAACATACCAAAAAACGGAAGATTATAGTCCTCAATTCTCGTCATGAAGTATGTTACTTCCTCAGGTATATTGGAATACCATATAAGCATGAATTGTGAAAACCACAAGTAGGTCCAAAAAATACTGATCCCAAACATAAATTTCCCTAAATCGTGAATGTGACTATCATTTACCTTTTCAAGATATCCCTTGGATTTGAGATAAATACTAATTAAGGCGATAGCGGTAACTCCAGAAACAAACATACTGGCAAAAACATACCATCCAAATAGAGTACTAAACCAATGTGGATCAATAGACATGACCCAATCCCATGACATCATGGATTCTGTGACGATAAAGAATACTAAGAATCCAGCTGAAATTCTAAAATTTTTCTTGTGGTTAGACCTATCAGTAGACTGGTCTTGTGCTAGTGAAAACTTCCTGGAATAATATCTGTAAGTGGCCCACCCTCCTATATATACCAAGGCTCTCATTAAAAAACCAGGAACATTTAGAAAACCTACTTTTCCTTGAATCAGTTTATCATGAGCAACAACCTCAGGATCCATCCATATGAAAAGGTGATTGAAGTGCATACCTGAAAGAACAAGGATTGCAAAAACAATCAGCGCACCGGGTAATAGATATGCAGTGATGCCCTCCATAATTCTAAAAAGAGCAGGAGACCATCCCGCCTGAGCGGCACGATTGATAGCGTAGAATGCCAAAGTTCCCAGTGCAATCATCATAAAGAAGAAGGCCGCAACATACAGGGCTGCCCAAGGTTTATTTTGTAGTTGGTGTAACAAATGTTCCCCATGGTGGTCTTCGCCATGTTCAGCTCCACGAACGGAGGCTGAATGATGATGTTCTGCTTCGTGCAAATCTGCCTTATGTTCTTTGAGGTTATCATTGTTAGTAACACCGTGACCTTCTCCGTGGTCTTCTCCATGATGCGCATCAGCAACCATCGCAGAGGCTTCTTCCACGGTATCGGGTACGGTTAGAAATCCATATACCAACCCTAAAAATCCAATAACCATCAAGGAGATGGAAAAGTTTCTTAATTTATTTGTAAAAGTATACATACCGTTTTTCAATAAATTATAAGTCTATTAGGTTCTGTCTCAACTCCATTACGTGCTGAGAAATTTGCCACCTTTCGATAGCATTCACTTGTCCTGCGTGCGATCCCATTGCATTTCTCCCATACATCAAAACATGGTAAATACTTCCTGGGGTAATATCGCGATCTGCATAACTGGGTACGCCCAAGTATTTTTCTCTAGTCATCAATATACCTTGACCGTTACCTTTATTTCCGTGACAAACAGCACAATAGATGCCGTATAATTCTTTTCCTTGCTTACCATTTTCAGAGCTAATTTCAATGGGGGATTTTAAGTCAGACTTCGCTGCTTCGTAACCTTCATTATTGTCTGGATAATCATAAGGAACCCAACCTCTATTGATAGAACCTTCTACAGGAAGCTGTGCTTCGATACCGTTGGCAAAAGCGTCTGAATCTGCGTAGGTTTCATACCCAACAGGTTCATACATATTTGGAAAATATTGATAGTTGGGTTTAGTCGGGTTGAAACAAGAATGTAGGCTCAACAGTATCAGCATAAGCAACCCAAAAGAAGTTGTTCTATTCATCATCGCCTTTTTTTTGGATGGTTGTAATATCAATGGCTCCTGTTTCTTTCAACAGTATATTGAGTTCTTTTTCGTTGTCGAGCAACTCAATCTCAATTAAAAATTTATCGTCGGTAGTCAAGGGGTTTGGGTTTTCTGCTTCCTTGAAGGGCCAGAGTTTACTTCGTAAATAGAAGGTGATTACCATTAAGTGGGCGGCAAAAAATACCGTCATTTCAAACATAATTGGAACAAACGCTGGCATGTTTTCCAAATAGGAAAAACTGGGTTTGCCACCGATGTTTTGAGGCCAATCTTCGATCATAATATAATTCATCATCAAGATGGCTACCGAAAAACCAATACATCCATAAATAAATGCCATAATAGAAATACGGGTTTCGGACAAACCTAGAGCCTTATCCAAACCGTGGACAGGAAAAGGTGTATAGACCTCTTCGATATGATGTTTTTGGTCACGTATCGATTTTACTGCAGACAAAAGTAAGTCGTCGTCGTCGTATAAAGCTTGTATTACATGATTACTGCTCATTCGCCATCTCTTAATTTTTTATACTTCTCACCAGAGGATTTCAATATGGTTTTTACTTCCGCTTGAGCAATAACAGGGAATGTTCGAGAGTAGAGTAAAAACAGAACAAAGAAAAATCCAATAGTTCCGATAAATATTCCTATATCCACGAAAGTGGGAGAGAACATCGTCCATGATGAAGGCAGATAATCTCTATGTAAGGAAGTAACTATGATCACAAATCGCTCAAACCACATTCCTATATTTACTACTATCGAAATAATAAAGGAGAATACAATACTGGTTCTCAATTTTTTGAACCACATGAATTGTGGGGAAAAGACATTACAGGTCATCATAGACCAGTAAGCCCACCAGTAAGGCCCTGTCGCTCTGTTGAGGAAAGCATATTGTTCATACTCCACACCAGAGTACCAAGCGATAAATAATTCGGTAATGTAGGCTACCCCAACAATTGAACCGGTTATCATGATGACAATATTCATCAACTCAATATGTTGCACTGTGATGTAGTCTTCCAGATTGGAAACCTTTCTCATGATAATCAAGAGGGTATTTACCATAGCAAAGCCTGAAAAGATTGCACCTGCAACGAAATAGGGAGGGAATATGGTGGTGTGCCAACCTGGGATTACCGAGGTGGCAAAGTCAAAAGATACGATGGTATGTACAGAAAGGACCAATGGAGTTGCCAATCCTGCCAAAACCAATGAAACTTCTTCAAAACGCTGCCAGTCTTTGGCTCTTCCAGACCATCCGAAGCTCAACAAACTGTATATTTTCTTTTGGAAAGGTTTGATTGCACGATCACGGATCATTGCAAAATCTGGTAACAATCCTGTCCACCAAAAGACAAGTGAAACTGATAAATAAGTGGATATCGCAAATACATCCCACAATAGGGGTGAGTTAAAATTTACCCAAAGCGATCCAAAAGTATTTGGAATGGGCAATACCCAATAGGCCAACCAAGGTCGTCCCATGTGAATGATCGGGAACAATCCAGCCTGAATTACTGAGAAAATCGTCATGGCTTCCGCAGATCGATTAATGGCCATTCTCCATTTTTGTCTGAATAATAAAAGTACTGCTGAGATCAATGTCCCAGCGTGACCAATACCTACCCACCATACAAAGTTTGTGATGTCCCATGCCCAGCCTACAGTTTTGTTTAGACCCCAAGTTCCTATACCTGTTCCTATGGTGTAGGCAATACAACCCAGTCCCCACAAAAAGGCAGTTAAAGCAATTCCAAAAACAATCCACCATTGGCGATTGGCATTTCCCTCCACAGGAGCAGCAACATCAATAGTGACATCGTGATAGTTTTTATCACCAGTTACTAGGGGTTTTCGGATTGATGCTTCGTAATGAGATGCCATATTAGTTTTTTCTAATTCTAAGATTCGTCAGTATTTCTTACAATAGCTTGATACACCACGTTGGGCTTGGTACCAACACTTTCTAGCAAGTGATACATTCTATCATCTTCTTTTAAAGTAGCCACTTGGCTGTCTTCGTCATTGATATCTCCAAAAACAATCGCACCACTGCTACAAGCATTAGAGCATGCGGTTTGGAACTCACCGTCTTTTATTGCTCTTCCTTCTAACTTGGCATCTAAAATCGTTTTTTGTGTAATTTGGATACACATAGAACATTTTTCCATCACACCTCTTGAGCGAACGACTACGTCGGGATTAAGTACCATACGACCCAAATCATTATTCATATGGTAATCGAATTCATCATTTTTATTGTAAAGAAACCAATTGAATCTCCTTACTTTATAGGGACAGTTGTTAGCGCAATAACGCGTTCCAACACATCGGTTATAAGCCATATGGTTTTGGCCTTGTCTTCCGTGAGAGGAAGCCGCTACTGGGCATACCGTCTCACAAGGAGCATGGTTACAGTGCTGACACATAACAGGTTGGAAAGCAACTTGAGGATTCTCAGATGCGTTTTCCATCTCACCAAAAGTCGTCAATGAGTCTCCCAGTCCTGAAATATTTTCTTTGGTCTGGTCGTCACCTCCAAAAGTTTCCTCTGATGAATAATAACGGTCAATGCGTAACCAATGCATGTCTCTTGACTTTCTAATCTCCTGTTTTCCTACCACAGGGACATTATTTTCGGAATGACATGCGATTACACATGCACCACAACCCGTACAAGCATTTAAGTCAATAGACATATTAAAATGGTGCCCCACGGAGCGATCAAAAGCTTGCCACATATCTACCTCTGGTGAGGTAACTTCAAACTCTATGTGGTTTTTGGAAACCTTTGGAATTGGATTCCAATATTCTTTGTCCTTGGTATTAAGGATCTCCAAGGTAGTTTCTTTGACGATATCTCCCCTACCCATCAAGGTATTGTGTAATTGCACACAGGCAAATTCATGGTAGCCTTCGGCAGGAGTTATGGTAACCTCTTGAACCGCATTGAAATCATTATAAAAAGGATAAGCATTTACGCCCACTTGCATTTCGTCTTTCAGACCTCTTCTTTCTCCATATCCAAAAGCCAGACCAACAGTTCCTTTAGCTTGACCCGGTTGAATTAAAACAGGAGCGACTATACTTTTATCTCCAACGGTAATTATAGCATAGCTGCCATTTAGAGCACCATCAGAAACGTTTACATTTTTGAGTCCAATACTTTTTGCATCGCTAGCGGCTACAGTAAGGTAATTGTCCCAAGACACCCTCGATATAGGATCAGGGAATTCTTGCAACCATGGGTTATTTGCCTGTTGACCATCTCCCATTCCAGTTTTTGAATACAATACCAATGACATAGCAGGGGCGGATGCACTTGATAGGGATTTTATTTGACTACTAACATCAAACGAAACCTCGTCATACTCAATCGCATTGGTACTTGAAAGGAAACCATCATGTAAAGTTTTATTCCAAGAGTTTCCGTTTAGTAAATTATCAGACCAATTGGACCTAATTTCTTGGTAGTAAGTATTGCTACTTCCACTAAGTTTTAAAATAATATCTTGAAATTGTTGGGTATCAAAAAGTGGACGAATGGTAGGCTGTGCCAATGCATAATGTCCTTTTTTAAACTGATAATCCCCCCAACTCTCTAGATAGTGTGGAGTAGCTGCAACAAACTGAACCGCCGCAGCAGTTTCATCTTCTTTAAGGGAAAAGGCAACGGATAATTCAAGTTGTGAAAGTGCAGTTTTAAAACCTTCGGCATTGGGAAGGGTAAAACATGGATTTACACCTGCAGTCATCAATCCTTTCACTTTACCTTTTTGCATATCGTCAATTAGTTGATCGACAGCTTCATTACTTCCTTGACGGATTAATTTGGGCTGCGCTGTGTCGATCACCTGTGATCCGAGATATTCATTGATCGCCAAAACAACTTCTTGAGCTGCTACGTCTTCAATTCCAGAAACCAATACAGCTTTAGATCTCGATCTTTTAAGTCGGGTAACAACATGGTCTACCACTTTTTTGTACTCGGTACTCAAGTCACTTGACAATGATTCACCTGTAAGCTGCGCATAAATATGTGCAATAATTTTTTTCTGTGTGGCTGGACGGGTAGGAATTCTTTTATCCGCTTTGGCACCCGAGAGGGTCATATTGGATTCAAACTGAACGTGATAGGACATTTCAGTCTTGCCGTGACTTTTTTTGGGAACCCTACTTTTGGCATAACCACTATCGTATCCACCACCTTGCCAATCCCCTAGAATGTCTGCTCCAATAGACACTATGGTCTCAGCTTTAGAAAAGTCATAATCTGCCAAAGCCCTAACACCATAAATATTTTCGAAGGCATCTAGCGCTTGGCTTGAAGACAGGGTATCATAAACCACATGGGTAACATTAGGGTATTGAGTAATAAATTTTCCAATAATCGCTTGAGTAGTAGGACTTGCATAAGTCTGCGTAAGCAGTACAATGGGTTTTTCAGAAACAGCCATTGCTTTGAGTTTAGACTCTACTTGGTTGTAAAAATCAGACCATCCAATATCCTGTCCACCTGCTTTGGGTCCCTGTAATCTATTAACATCATACATTGATAGAACAGAAGCATGAACACGTGCATTACCATCTCCCAGTGTGAATGCATCTTTATTGTTCTCAACCTTGATTGGTCTGCCTTCACGGGTCTTTATAAGCACACTCCTAAAGTCAAAACCATCAGCGATTGCTGTGGCATAGTAATTTGCAATTCCGGGGATAATCTGTTCAGGCTGTACCACGTAAGGTACAGATTTTATTACCGGACCTTCACAAGCTGCTAAACTAGCAGCAGCAGTACTAAATCCTAAATATTTAAGAAAATCCCTGCGATTGGTATTGGAATCCCCCATTGTTTTTTCGTCCCCCAAAAATTCATCTACTGGTATTTTGTCGACAAATTCATTTTGTTCCAACTTTTGAACCAACCCATTATATTTATTTAGTTGTGCTACGCTTTTCCAGTAAACTTTATTTGATGACATAATCTTACTTAAACAAATTTAATAATGACACTTGCCACATTCTAAACCTCCCATTTGCGCCACGGTCAACTTTTCTACACCATATTTCTTGGAAAGTTCGTCATGGATTTTGGCATAATACTCATTATCCTTAACCTTGACGTTGGTTTCTCTATGACAATTGATACACCAACCCATCGTCAGTGAAGAATGCTGGTACATTACCTCCATTTCCTCAACAGGCCCATGACAAGTTTGACATTCTACTCCACCTACTTGAACGTGCTGGGCGTGATTGAAATAAACAAAATCAGGTAAATTGTGAATTCTCACCCATTTCACAGGTTTGGTGTCTCCAGTGTAGGCCTGGTTGTCTTCATCCCAACCTACAGCATCATATAATTTTTTAATCTCTTTAGTATAAAACTCTTTGGTGTAACCATTATCTAGATCTTCTTCTCCATTATACTCGGCGATGTTTTTGTGACAATTCATGCAAACATTCAATGAGGGAATTCCAGAATGTTTGGATACTCTTACAGAAGAATGACAATATTTGCATTCTATTTGGTTAGCACCAGAATGAATTTTGTGGGAGTAGTGTATTGGTTGAACAGGCATATAACCCTGATCAATTCCTATTTGCATAAGATAACCATAAACAAAATAGGCACTGCTTAAGAGAAAACCAATAACCATAAGGAAAATCAGAAACTGATTTTTGGCTATGACCTGCCATAATGGAGGACTTTTTTCTTTAACAGGGGGTGTCACATCGACACCACTCGCAACGGCAATTCTCTTTAATGTCTTTTGTACTAAAAACAACATAACCACGAGCATTATAAAAACCAGTGCTAGAGCGGCTAATATGAGATCATTACTAGTGCTCGAACTAGAGGAAACCGGTATCGCCTGTGCACTTGAAGCTGAGGCCACAGGAGCAGGAGGGATATAATCAGTGTAAGCAAGAATATTGTCAATATCTGTATTAGACAGCAATGGAAAGGCATTCATCGCAAC